>Ga0209187_1000599_pt1 | contig 57377 bp, 50 predicted proteins | sample BantaG_FD_187430 | JGI IMG/M metagenome (GOLD analysis project Ga0209187, IMG submission 187430) | Marine algal microbial communities from Bantry Bay, Ireland - BantryBay_4 metaG (SPAdes) (version 2) | ecosystem: Host-associated > Algae > Red algae > Unclassified | place: Bantry Bay, Ireland...
GTTACCTGCAGGGCCTTGTGGTCCTGTATTACCAGCTGGGCCTTGGTCGCCTTGAGCTCCTTGTGGTCCAGTGTTACCTGCCGGTCCCTGTGGTCCTGTGTTTCCTGCTGGGCCTTGCGGGCCAGTGTTTCCTGCTGGGCCTTGATCTCCCTGTGCACCTTGTGGGCCTGTGTTACCTTGAGCACCTTGTGGTCCAGTATTACCCGCTGGTCCCTGTGGTCCTGTATTTCCTGCTGGACCTTGTGGTCCTGTTTGTCCATCAGCTCCGTTGTTTCCTGCTGGTCCTTGTGGTCCTGTATTGCCCGCTGGTCCCTGTGGTCCTGTGTTTCCTGCTGGGCCTTGAGCTCCAGCAACACCTTCTGGTCCGGCTGGTCCTGTGCTTCCTGCTGGGCCTTGAGCACCTGCAACACCTTGTGCACCTTGAGAACCGTCAGCTCCTGAAGGGCCTGCTGGGCCTGAAGGGCCTGCCATTCCTTGAGCACCTGCTGGGCCTGCTGGGCCTGCTACACCTGCCGGGCCGGCTGGTCCTGTAGAACCATCATTTCCATTAGGACCTGCTGGGCCTGCTGGGCCTGCTGGGCCTGTGTTACCTTGAGCACCTTGTGCACCTGCTTGACCTGCTGGTCCTGTATTCCCCATAGGTCCTGTAGGTCCTGGAGAACCATCATTTCCATTAGGGCCTACTGGGCCTGCTGGGCCAGTTAATCCTTGAGGGCCTTGAGGGCCAGCTGGCCCTGCTGGTCCTGCTGGTCCCGTAGAACCGTCATTTCCGTTTGGACCTGATGGGCCTGCCGGGCCTGCCGGGCCTGGCGCACCATTCTGGCCTGCTGGGCCTTGTCCACCATTAGCACCAGTTGGGCCTGCTGGACCTGTAGGTCCAGTAGAACCATCATTTCCATTAGGGCCTGCTGGGCCTGCTGGGCCTGCTGGGCCTGTGTTACCTTGAGGCCCTTGTGCGCCTGCGGCCCCTGTGTTTCCTTGGGCACCTGCTGGGCCTGCTGGGCCTGCTGGGCCTGCTGGGCCTGTAGGTCCTTGAGCACCTGCTGGGCCAGTAAATCCTGAAGGACCTGCGGGTCCTTGTGGGCCAACAGCACCTTCAATGCATGACCATAAAGGAGCCTGTGGCGTACCTTTATTGACCTGCACACAGTTGAGATCTGTGTTGTAGAAAATACTACCACTTGTTGGATTTACTAATGCGTCCCTCGATGCCGTATTGAGCTGTATGAGGGAACCTTCAACACATTGCCAATTTGGCACTGTATCAGATCCCTTCTGCACTTGTAGGCAGTTGAAATCCGTGTTGAAAATAATAGCTCCTCTAAGTGGAGTAGCTATCGCATCTCGCTGGGCTGAGGTCATCCTTGTCGGTACGAATACCAAGGATGTACTCTCCAGTTCCAAGAGTGATGCATCATCGATCACGTTCCCATTGTCCCCCAATTTCAATGTTGGGAACATTTGAGCTTGAACGTCTGGCGCCATCATGAAGATGAGTCCAATCATTAAAGCGGAGGGAAGAGCGAAACGTTTACGACTCGACATGGTTGTTGCAATCACAGAGAAAACAACCATACCTAAAAGTAATGCTGTTACCATTCTTAACTTTTGTTGGTTAACTGAAATAAATAATGAATAATGTTGAATACAGTCCAATAGGAGCACCCAGTGGGGTACACCAATCGGCAAACTTTAATTTAAATCGGCGATGATTAAATTGTCGGCAGACCAAGAAGTAGAACAGGAATTGATCAGCACACTCTTGATAACCAAATAGTTACCTAGAATATCGACAGAGAGGAATTGTTTGTTTCTAAAGATTTTATGTCCTTAGTAGGGTAAAGGTAACCCAAGAAGTGAAATAAACAAAAGAAATAGGGCCACATCTTCAGGTTTATCCTCACTTGTGACAATTTAACAGTAGCTCGAATTAAGAATTGTCGACATATGTAAGTCAAAGTCATTGATTACATTATGAATACTATGATTTTCTAATTTGTCCATTATTCGATGGGACTGGGATTCTGAGCCTTGCAATACAATTAGCTGTTCAACTTTAGAAAAAAGTTCTGAATCATTGTGATAAAAAAGACGTGGGTATTCTAATTCTGGAACAAAATCTGAGTATACACGATTTGCAGGCAATATCGGAGTGGGGCCACAACTTATCGCCTCCAAGACACTGATACCATAGAAATCCTGGGATGAAGTGACGGGGTAAATGTGGCTTCCAGCCATTAAGCTTACATAAGCCTTAAAATCAACGACAAAACCTTGGTGTAGTATATTTTCAGCAAAGTCTTGCAATAATGCCTTGTAAATAGTTGAGAACTCTGAATTATCCCCAAGCAAGACCAATCGAAACTTAATGTTTCTATCTCTAATATGATGTAATAAGTTGCTGAACAGTTGTGGGTTCTTGTCGTGCTCCCAACGATGGTTCCATAAAATTATGGGTGGGCCAGAGGGGAGGGCTTTACGAGATTTAATTATTTTATTAATTCTATCTAATTCGATTCCTATCCATAAAATTTTAGACTTATTCCGAATCTCATTTAGACTCGCCTGCGCACTTTGATAATCAGGCAGTCTGGACAAAAGTTTCTCCAAGGCATTCGTAAAAGTTCTTAGATGATAATCAGAATTAAAACCGAGATAATCAGCAGCAAGGCAAGATTTATAATTTATGAATCCATAATGAAATTCCTCTTTTCTATCCTCACGTAGAGAGGTAGGGTAGGTGAGCTGATTCTCGTGTAAAAAATAAAATATGGGGATATTTACATCTATAAGAGATTTGTAAAGTGCAACATCCATCATTGTACTGCAAACAATAATATCCGGATAATTTGAACTTTTGGATTTTACTTTGAATTCGTGAGCCAAATGAATTGCACTTCCTTCCATCCGCCATTTCCAATGACGTCCAACCATACTCAGCAACTCTATATTATGTTTACTATGCCGCACCAAATTGTCTGCCCAGTATTTATGAGAACCAGTATAATACGGTATATTGAGTAATATCCTCATTGCTCAAGGTTTAAGAATTGTAACCCATACTAAAAATCATTTATTGAATACGATTTAAAAATTTCCTTAAGGAGACAGCACACTATAAAAAAATTAGAGGAAGTTATTATTTGCGAGGATTTATTCTACGTAAAAAGAAACGGATCCAAGTCCATCTATATCAGCCTCAATATGATCTCCCTGCGCCAGTGCAGCCATCGCTCCCAGTGCACCAGTAAGAATCAATTCTCCAGCTTGGAGTGGCTCATCTAACTCGACTGCTCTTTTGGCCAACCACAGAGTTGCATTGAGGGGGGAACCAAGACATGACGAACCCTTCCCTGTAGAAACAACAGTTCCGTTCTTATGCATTGACATCTTACAATTTACAAGATCGATTTCGTCCAAAGTTTTCGGCGTATGACCCAGAACATAATGGCTAGCTGATGCATTATCAGCAATAGTGTCAGTAATTTTAATATCCCAATTTTCTATTCTACTACCGACTATTTCTATGGCAGGCAAGGCGTAATCGATTGCTGCCAACAGATCGATAAGTGTCATATTCTCACTATCTAAATCTTCGCCAAGTATAAAGGCAATTTCCACTTCAGCTTTAGGTTGCATAAGGTCAGACATCTTGACCGATAGTCCATTGAGAACTTCCATATCATCGAACAAAAATCCATAATCCGGCTGATCCACACCTAACTGTTGTTGGACAGCTTTGGACGTAAGTCCTATTTTTCTTCCTATAATTCGTGAACCTGATTTTACACGGTTAAGTGTATTAATTTTCTGTATCGAATAAGCTAAATCTACATCCGTAACGCCAATATCATTACGTAGTGGCGGTATTGGAATTTTGGAATCTGCTGCAGATCGTAAAGCTTGTGCTAGGTGAGTTACTTTCAAAATATTCTTTTCAGCAAAGTAACTAAAAGAGTTTGTTTCGATTAGAACCCGAAGAATCAAATTCAATTTACGATCAATTCTAATAGTAGTGTAGAAATTACAGGTGAATAAAGATATTAACAGTGAATAAAGATTTTGCAAACACCATGATGTCGATGGATCTGTATAGGCACAATTGTCTGCATAGAGGGAATATATAACAATTTAAGCATCGACTATAAAACAGGAAGAAGCAAGTAATAGGGTTTCGGTAATTCCTACTTAACATAATATAAATTATAGGCAATTAATGTTGGACTCAAGACCAGTCCGTATGAATTCTAACATTTACAATCTCAGCAAGCTGTAAATTCAGGTCATCGAATTATCAGTTGAGTTTGCTCGGTTGCTAGCCTATAATTTTCCACACACAAAAGAGTTAAAATACGGACGACGATTATTCAAGCAAGATAGCTCGACAGTTGTTTCAAATAGGTACAAAAAAAACTAGTGCCGAATAAAGCTATCCGAACACTAGCCAATCATTATAGAACAACTTCCATTAGTAGTAACAAATCTAAGCTATATTTTTTAAGAATCAATATTGACACATTACTTTTTTCTAGTCATCCTAAAATTCAGCTATAATTAATGATATATAGTCAGTTTGACAACCATTTCATTCCAAAATCAGCTTTTCACGCTCATTGACTAACTTTTTCAGCCCCTCCTCTACATTGGCTAACTCTTGCCTCAGTGACAAAAGTATTCTCGTAATAGAGGTTTTCGTACCATTTATATTATTCAAAGTACTGACTATGCGCTGCTGGACTATCCAATCCGAGATGAGATTATCGAAGAAAAAATCAGTAAATTTGTCAAATTGGATGGGATTAAGTTGCACTTGGACTTGATTCTCTCCTAAATCTCTAAGCTCTCTCATAAAGATACTGATGGCATGCCTCGTCTTAGGAAGAATTCTCATCGCTCTATCTATGGATTGCTTCTTAGAGTACTTCGCTGCTCTATCCCCGTAAATATGCCATTGACCCCAGTCACCAGCCGCCTGCAGCTCTCTTGCCAAGGCAGTTATCATTCCGCTGGCTGCCTCTCCAGCTTGTATTGCTTCAGAAATCTCCTTCCTCAATACAACATTGATATCCATCTTATCCAACAATAAGCGCATTTCCTCTCTTAATCTTTCATTATTTCCAGTGAGTATCTCTTTCTGTCTCAGCTCTTTCAGTGCTTTTAATTTTTGCTTAACTTCTGGAAAGCTCACTTCTTTTTTCTTCAATAAGTCTCTTTCATACTCCATCAACTCTACTTCTGCCTTGTATTCCTTGTAATGAAGAGACAATTCCAGGTATTCTTGTCGCTCTTTCTCGAGCTGCTCTTCTTTACTCCCTAAAGTCTTATAGAACAAGGATCTGACCCCTATTGACTCCAATTCATTAATATCCTTGAGCTCTTTATCCAATTGTCTGTCGTATACTCTGATTTTGGCGTAAGCTTCCGTTAGTTTCAGTTCCACTTCAGCCAGATGAGCTTTAACCCTCGTCAATAGCTCAACTTGGTCTAAAGCTTCATGTATTTGTTCCTGTATATCAGTCAGTTTACTCATTTGGCAATAGTTTAATTTAACTCTAAGTACTAAAATGTGAAGTTGGAATAATTCATCTATAATGAAAGGGAATATACTTATCTTGTGATTAAATTAAATTTATCAGGACTTTTAAGAGAATTAAAATATGAGTTTGTTAAAGGATTTAAAAAACATTTTTTTTGGGGCAAGCGCTCTAGGTAAATCTGCAACCGAGAAGGCGACGGACTTTGTAAAAGAAGAAGGTGATGAGATTCTGGACAAGGCCAAGGATCTAGCTAGCCAGTCGGGAGAAATCCTTATGGAGAAAACCTCAGGCCTGAAAGAGACTATCCTGAGTAGTTCTTCTACCCTGCTAGATAAGACTAAAGATTTCGGGGATTCTATATCCAATAACCCCCTGGCAGAAAAAGTGAAGGGCATGACGGAAAATGTAGGCGATACAGTTCTGGATAAAGGTGGTGATCTGATGGACAAAGCTGGTGAGCTTTCTGAAAATGTCGGAGAGGTTGTTATGGATAAGGGTCAGGTATTACTGGATAAATCAGCAGATTTAAGTGAGAATGTCGGCTCCAAAGTCCTAGATGTAAAAGATAAGGTGATGGAGAAAGCCGGTGAAGTAAAGGAACAACTATCGGACAAACTGGAAGATACAATGGAAAAAGCCGATGCATGGGCAGAAAATGAGAAAAATAACCCGAAGCCTGAATTCGCAGAAGATACCATAGATGCCAGTGGATCATTATTGGAAGGGACTGATGACTTCTTCTCCAAGGCTGACAAATTTGCGGGTGGCGATTATGCTGCTTTCAGCGAGGGAAAAATATCAGTCGACGAAACTGCAAAAGAATTACCGACAAAGAAATTTGATGAATTACCGCCTGCCACTGGGTTTAAAGACTTAGACGGTGATGGTAACGAACTTATCGATGATGCTATAATTGATGATAAATAAAAAATACATGATGGTCAGGCATCATTTTCCTGGATACAAGTATCATAAACAATGTAAGGATTAACCAATGTCCCCACTTAGTTTGAACAATTCTACTGAAAGGCAACTTATCTCCCTCTGCAAGGAAGGGGACAGAGTAGCTTGTAAGCAGTTGTTCGATATGTATTCTGGTAAGATGATGGCATTGTGCTACCGATTTGCGAGAGATAGAAATGAAGCTGAGGACATACTTCAAGAAGGTTTCGTGAGAGTTTTCACAAAGCTGCACTTGTATGGGGAGAAAGGTTCTTTTGAAGCATGGATGAAAAGAGTGATCATCAATACTGCGATAAAATACAGAGAGAAAAACATTAAAAAACACAGCTATTCAGAAATTGATGAAGTTCACGTATTTGATCCGACACCTGATATCATACAAGAATTATCAAAAGAGGAGATAATGAATGTGATCCAAGAGCTTCCAGATGGTTATAGAACAGTATTCAATCTTTTCGTAATAGAAGGATATAGTCACAAAGACATTGGGCAAATGTTGAAAATCGGCGAAAGCACTTCTCGATCACAATTAGTGAAAGCGAGAAACTTATTGAAAAAAAAATTAATAAACGAGATTAAACTAGCCGGGTGAACAATAAATTCGACAATAACATAAAAAATAAAATTCACGGCGCTGAAATGCCAGTGAGTGATGGGCTTTGGGCCAGCATCGAATCTCAGATTCCCATTAAGAAAGAGCGCCCCAAATATTGGATGTTTCTATTACTGACAGCTTTTGCAACCCCTTTCCTCCTCTATACTTTAAAATCAAATTCTGAGACTACAGCCGAATCTACATCTCAGTATTCGAATGTCATAGACCTTGAGACTGTTGCAAAAGCAACTACAACTGCTTCCATTGCGAGAAATAGTGACTACACTAAAAACTCCATTCCTTCTGAATTCTTGACTAATAATCAAATAAGTAAAACAGCTTCTACAAATATTTCTGTGGGCCGCCAAGAGCGAATTGAAAAAGAAGCTACTGCAACTAGATTGACCAAGAAGAGGTTACAGAGAGAGGGGATTCAAAAAGAGATCCAAAGAAACGGCGACAATGCCAATACCAAAAGAGCTACTAATTCTAATAACACTTTCAATTCTAACAATAAGGAAACTTTGTCTGAATCAGGTAAGCCTCTTTCAAATCTGAACTTCCGAAGTAATCCATCAGAAACAAATCTATCAAACTGGAATACAGAATTAACAGAGTTGCCTTTTAAGTCTAAGAAAAAATTAAAATTTATTTCCAATCCTTTCAATAAGGAATCAACTGCAAGAAATAAAAACAACTTAAAGTTGATAGAAAAATCGAGAATCTATCAGAAAGTATCAGCTATAAAAGCGATTCCACAACTCTCTAAAAATGAAGGATTTTCTTCCATTATTGTACAAAGTGACAATAGAATTAATGCTGCTGAAAAGAAGATGGTTCGTGCAACAAAAGTTGCTGCGGGGTGCCCTAGCTTTCTGAGATTCAGATCTGGTGTCTATGTCTTTTCTGATATTAAGATCTCATTGCTGCAGCAAAAGCTAGAAGCCAAAACTTCTGAACAAGTTGCAATTATCGCCTCCAGAAATAAAACGGAAGAAGAATTAATGTCCACTTCATATACTTTTGGTATAGGTAAGGTATGGAACTCAGGTTTTATATTTGAGTCAGGTATAAATTTCGACAATATCCTCACTAAATTTTTAGTTTCAGAAGGAGGCACTACAGTGATTGAGATTGACACTTTCTTACTACCTGGAGGAGGAATGCAAATCGTCCAAGACACATTTAACATCGTAGGGGAAGGCATTAAGAATAAATTCAATCAAATAAATATTCCTGTTCGAATTGGATACGATCTCCCAATAACTGAGAAAATCAGCCTTGCTGCAAAAGCAGGTGTTTTAATCAACTTAGCTTCAAGCAACAATGGTAAGATCATGACCGAGGAAGGCACTTACAGATACTCCAGCGCTGAGCGCAGCTTAAGTCTCTTTAAGACAAACTTGGGCTTAAGCTATACTGGTGGAATGGATATTAATATGCAGGTCAGCTCCAAAATAGCAGGATATGCTGGAATACATTGTAATTACTACCCTAGCAATTTTGGACTCAGCACTTATGGTATAAAGCAAACTTACCTAAAATATGGATTGACCGCAGGTTTGCGTTACAGTATCTGATTCAGATAATAATATAAATAATAAATAAGGGGACGAAGCATTTCGGCCCCTTTTCTTTAGTTGAGTATTTGACTCAAATCTGCTGGAGAATATTCTACAGATTTCAGAACTTTACCGTCGGTTTTTCTATAGACTATGTACTCTTCCTCCTTCTGCTCGATAACTGACTCAGTCCCATCTTTATCATAGTAGTGTGCTTGCGTAGCTTCTGCTATTTCAAATGACTTGCACGTCTTACTCATATTTGATCTTTGAACTTCATCAAATAGTTGTTTGAATTTTTCAGCAAGACCAAATTCTAAAATAGCACCCGAGAGCACGTACTGAATATCACAGAGTGCATCTGCGACTTCGACTAAATCATTATCAGCAATAGCTGCTTTAAGCTCATTCAACTCTTCTTGTAATAGACTGATTCTTAAATTACATCTACCCTCGTCAGGAATTGCTGGCTGCTCAATTATAGGAAGCTGAAAAGTTGAATGGAACTTTGCAACATCGTTCAGTGCTTGTGGTTCATTTATTTTCTTCATATCTATAGCTTTGTAAGATTATTCTCATTAAATAGTAGGGAGTTCAGATTTTTTATAATAGAAAGTTTTTAAATTTTCTGCTATTGATCTGTAACCATATTCTGCTGCAATGGTCTCTCTTGCTGCAATCTGAATTCGTATAAGATCTGGTTTTCCAGAGAGTATATTTTTAAATACGCTGATAAAATCCTCTCTGCTCTCAGCCATGAAAGCATTCTCACCATCTACAGCGGGAATATCTTCAAAGCCTTTAGAAGTAGATATAACTAACTTGCTCAAGGCCATGCCTTCTAGAATTTTCACCTTTACGCCACTGCCCGAAAATAATGGAACACAGATTATATCCAGGTCTGTCATAAAAGCAATAGCATCTTCCACCTCCCCATGAATGAAAAAATCGTCTGATTTGAAAGCCTTGTACTTTTCAGGCATATTTCTTCCAGCTAAATGAAATTCTAATTGAGGATACAACGAATTCAACTCAGGCCACACTCGTTCGTAGAACCACTCTATACCTTCTTGATTGGGCTTCCAATCCAATGACCCAATAAATCCAACTCTTATTTTGTCACTTTTAATGGCTCGTGGAGTAGATTCATAAAGTTCTAAATCCAGCCCTATAGGAACTGTGCAGATTTCATCTTCAAAACCAAATTCCCGGTAAGCAGCAGCATCAATATTGCTCAACGGAATCAAACAGTCCACTAGCCCTTTCAATCCACGCTCATGTTTAATTAATCTTTGAGCCGCTAGATTATAGTACCACTTACGAATCGATTGCTTTTCTTTCGCTGCTAAGCCTCTCCATATCTCTCCCTCAAGATTGTGGCTGCGTAAAGCAATGAGCGCTGAAGAATAACGCCTTATAATAGGAATGTATGGTGTCAGGTAAACAGTCTCAAGTTGTACAACATCAAAGTGCTTGGACTGTAGCAACTCTATAAGCGCTTGTTCCATTGTCGGACTCTTGAACCGATCTATATTATAACTGCTGCCTCTCATCAAGCTCTTCAGTGCAGGCCAGTATCGTGGAGTCGTATCCAAGTCTATGATATGCAACGACGCATAGTGTTGAAGCTCGTCAGGTGTGCCATCAAATTCGACTCGATGCTTTCGAGTATTGAAACTAAGTAAGTCAACCTCACAGCCAGCACTGAGCAACCCTTTGCTCAAATAATGAATTGCGATGACCTCTCCATCTTTGAGCGGAAAAGGGACCTTCTTGGTAATTTGCAACACATTCATCACATAAATGTATCGTATTAGGTGAAAACGTAATACATCTAAGCTCGAAACTTAGGGATAACATATGACTTGTTACGATAATATTTGATAGTTTCGAGTCGTGCTTATAGGAAATAACATTTGGAAATCTTACAACGATCTGGAAGTCCTCAAGGGGGTTGACTTGGAGATTCAAGGTTCTAACATAATAAGTATAGTGGGCAAGTCAGGTGCTGGAAAAAGCACCCTGCTGCATATCCTAGGCACCTTGGATCTGCCTGACATAGGAGAAGTCACTATAGATGGCACCTCCATTACCAGTCTATCGGCCAAAGCACTTGCTGCTTTCAGAAACGAAAAGATCGGATTCGTCTTTCAATTTCATCATCTAATACCCGAATTCACCGCCCTGGAAAATGTTTGTATCCCAGCCTTGATCAGGAAAGATTCTAAGAAAGATGCCGAACTAAAGGCCGAAAAGCTCATAGAATACTTAGGTCTGAGAGATAGAAAATATCATAAACCCAGCGAATTATCAGGAGGAGAGCAACAAAGAATAGCAGTTGCAAGAGCCTTGATCAATAGGCCAAGTATCGTGTTTGCAGATGAGCCCACTGGGAACTTAGACACTCAGACCTCATCAGAGCTTCATCAACTATTTATCAATCTTAAGGACGAATACAAGCAGACTTTCGTGATTGTGACTCACAATATGGAACTCGCTGATCTGAGTGATGAGATATTGGAAATGTCTGATGGCAAAATCGTGAGGCCTTAAACACTAATGGAAACATTTAATACCAGATACTACCCTTGGTACAAAGCTTTCGTCAGCATGATGGCTTGGTTACCTATCTTCTTTTTGTACTTTAACGAAGGACTTACCTTCAGGGAGGTCATACTCCTGGAGTCAATCTACTATATCAGCGTGGTTATTCTTGAAGTTCCTTCAGGATATTTTTCAGACAGGATAGGTAGAAAAAAGACATTGGTCATATCATCTCTGGCTTTTGCTGCATCCTATCTTGCCTTTGGATTTTGGAGACCAGATTTTGTGCTGTTTGCCATTGCACAAATTTTATTAGCCACGGGATTTTCATTTATGTCCGGCACAGATACTGCATTCCATTACGAATCACTGGTAGACAAAGGGATGGAAAGAGAATTCCCTGATCGCGAAGCCAAGGTACAGAGTTGGTCGAGTTATGCAGGAGGGCTGGCGGCGCTACTGGGTGGTCTTTTGGGTTCTGTTCAGTTGAGTTATGGATACATCGTGTCATTTGTCTTTATGTTACCAGCACTATTCATAACAGCACGATTCAGTGAACCTACTAATAACTCAGAAGCTTCAGCTGCCTTACCCCTCACACAACTTAAAGAAATAGGACGCTATTTTAAAAGCAAGGAATTAGTCTGGTTGTTCTTATTTTCAGTTGTCTTATATGCCTTGATTCATGTTCCTTATGAATTCTATCAGGCATACCTCAGCTTACTGGAACAGAATGATTTTAATATTCCTCTGGATGCTGCTCTATATTCAGGAGTGCTATTTGCAGGGACCAGATTCCTCGGAGGTGCAGTGGCTGGACAAAGCATTTTTTTAGCAAACAAACTGGGATTGAAAAAGCTATGCCTCTTGGCCTTAGCGCTACAACTGGGAATCATCGGAATTCTAGGCACCCTACTCCACCCATTACTTATCTTACTTATACTGCTCAGATCCGTTTCCAGATCCATAACAACGGCACCAGTCAATGCGGAAATAGCCCCTAGGCTAGCTCAGCAACACAGAGCGACCTACTTCTCTTTACAAAGTTTAGTTTCAAGGCTTTCATTTTCTGTTACTTTGATAATTTTATCTTTCAGTATAGATTACCAGGTTATCAATGAATGGGCTACACTAGCTACCATTTTTAGGATGAGTGTTGTAGGTGGACTAATTATTTCCATCCCACTGCTATTTATGAAAAGTGGTGTTCTATTCAAAAAAAGATTCTCCTGAAATAAGGCTTAATCAATGAGTCTTTATCTGAGTAAGGTGTGCCTACCAGGTCTTGATATCGATACAAGGGCTGGGATAGTCATAATTTCTATACTCCAGTGGTATCTCGTAAGGATTTATCAGGTAACTTATGGGAGCCTCAGCTAATTCTGGCAACCAGTTTCGCATATAAATTCCTTCTGGATCATATTTTTTCACTTGCGAAGGAATATTAAAGTAACGATCTTCCCTAGGATCTGAACCAACCCCTGCTATATAATTCCAGTTTCCATAATTACTGCAAGGGTCATAGTCTACAAGCATAGATTCAAAATACTCTGCGCCCCACAGCCAGTTTATCCTCATATCTTTTACCAGAAAACTGGCAACGTTTTGCCGGCCTCTATTAGACATAAAGCCAGTTGAATTCAGCTCTCGCATATTCGCGTCTATAAACGGAATACCTGTTTTGCCTTCTTTCCATTTATTAAATAAAGTCTCATTATCAAACAAATGTATAGGTAAGGACTGTTTGATTCCACCTAAAGTAAATATCAGATTACCGTGTTTTTTTGCCATGAACCTGAAAAAATCTCTCCACAATAATTCGAAAATAAGCCAATAGGTAGATTTATTCTTCTGAACCTCTTTTTCGTATTTCTGAACCTCAAAATAAATGAGCTTAGGAGACAAAGTACCTTGAGACAGGTGTGCAGAAAATTTACTTGAATAATCTCTTCCGAGCAAACCATTTCTAGTTTCCTTATAACTAGCGATGCAATTGCTATCCCATAGATAGTAATTCAATTCGGCCAATGCAGAGGATTCACCACCTTTTAACATCGTCCCTGAGACCATTTCAAAACCATAATCGTGATCCCGTGGCAATTCTCCTGACTCAATATCCAAGGTTACAGGTGCCATATTAACCGGTGCAGACAATGGAGATCTTATGGGGACAAAGCGCTCAACCTCCTTTTTGAAAGTGGTGAAGGTGTCGGGGCAATGTGTGATGGGAAATGGCAGATCTGCAGTATAATAAAGCATTTTACCCCTGTAATATCTCATCTCTTGACCGATGACCCACAAGCCTTGTTCTAATCTGTCTTGCACCAGCACTTCTTCTTGAGTTCGTTCACGATTACAATAAATGTAACTGGTCTTAGCTTCTCTAGCTAATTCGGGAATGACATCTTCAGGAAATCCATAACGGATGTATAGATCAGAACCAAGATTGCGAAGATTGACTCTAAGGTCAATGAGGCTCTCGATAATGAATTGCATACGATATTGACCTGTCTTGGGAAATCCGTAATTAGTCTTTCCACTAAAGATTCGGGGGTCGACAACGTACAAAGGTAGTACCTCATCATTGTGCCCTAATGCATCTACTAAAGCTTCATTGTCGTGAAGTCGTAAATCATTTCTGAACCATACTATTGATCTGCGCATTGACTAGATAAGAATCATTAAAACTTTAATTTGCACCCAAATTATAAACAAATAATCATCTCACAAGTTCTTAAGATATGCGGTACTTTTTATTATTCTTGATTATCGGATCCTGCGCCTCGTGCAAAAAAGATTTTGCCAGCAAAGAAATAGAGACAGCCTATCTTTCAGTTATGCAGGTACACGATGAGGTAATGCCTCAAATCAGTGATATACAAAGACTCAAAAGGCAACTCAAAAAGATCAAAGTAAAATCTGACGAAGTAGCTGAACTTAAGAATAGACTAGAGGCTGCAGATGACGGAATGATGGACTGGATGCGAGAATTCAAGCTGGACAAATCAGCTTCCATTCCAGCGCAGTTAGCATATCTGAGTGAGGAACAAGTAAGGATTAATAAAGTGAGTTACGATATGAAAGACTCCATCAAGAAAGCCACAGCCTTCCTCAAGGAAAACAATATCAATGATTAGATACCTGATCTGCGCCATAAGTCTAATCTGCTGTATATCAGGCTGTTACACCTCGGACAACACTCCCCTACCCGTGCTAGGCAATCCTGAGATAGTGGGTGAAGACACTATCCCTCACACCATAGGCCCTTTCTCTCTTCTAAACCAGGACAGCATACTGATTACCAATGCTTCATTCTCTGATCACATCTATTTATCAGACTTTTTTTTCATGCATTGTCCCACCATCTGTCCTAAGGTCAAGAAACAAATGTTACGCGTCTATGACAGGTATAAGGATAATCCAGAGATCATATTGGTCAGCCATACCCTTGACCCCAAAAGAGATACGCCGGGTAATCTTAAAACCTATGCCGAGAACCTTGAGATCAATCAAGACAAGTGGATTTTCCTCACTGGTAAAAAAGAACATATTTATGATATTAAAAATGATTATTTCATAGCAGCAACAGAGGATCCTGATGCACCTGGAGGTATAGCTCATTCAGGTAAAATCATACTAGTCGATAAGAAGGGTCAAGTAAGATCATTTGCCGAAGGCACTGATCCCAAAGAAGTGAACCAGATGATGGAAGATATCGATAAACTTCTCAAGGAGTATGCACAATAAACGCATCCTCAAGTACAGCTTTCTTTTCACCGTAATACTGTTTACTTATGCATGTAACGAAGCTAAATTCATGCAAGGCAAAAGAACTTATGACGTCATGTGCGGAGATTGCCATATGGAGGATGGTAGCGGTGTAGCCAAAGTATATCCAGAATTAAATGCGGAGAAAATAGCAACCTTGATTGACGATTTACCTTGCATCATTAGATACGGCGTCAACAAACCTGCAAGCCTTATCAAGATGCCCCCCAATCCCAGCCTATTGCCGGTGGATATCACTAATATAATTAATTACCTCTGTAATGATATGCACGATCTCGATCGTGAATTCACCATGGTTGATATAATCTCTTCTCTAAATGATTGTCCGAAAGATTCCATCAGGTGAAATCATTTGTAGAATCTGATATAAGAATCCATTCTAACGCTGAAGAAATATTGAAAGCGCTGGTCGACCAAGAAAAATTGTCAGATTGGTGGGGCGTAGCTGATTCCTTCATAGAACAAAAAGATGGAGGTCTGTATACATTGACGTGGATGAAAAGCTATGCCGGTATAAAATTTATAAGTACAGGCAGAATACGTCTGTTCGACAAAAGAAGCCATCTGCATCTGGAAGACGTACTTTATCTAAACTACGAAAGGCCTATCATTGGGCCGTTCAAAATTTTATATGACGTAGAGAAGTTCAATGGCTACTCCATTCTTAAAGTGCGACAGACTGGATTCCAAAAAGGGCCTGAACACAACTTGTATATCAAAGCTGTGCAAGAAGGCTGGCCACAGGCATTGGTAATGCTCAAAACTTATCTCGAAAAACAAAATCTCTAAGACGAATACTTTCTTCTTCTGAAATAATTATAAAAAAATCCGCCGAGGATGACTAGCAAAATAGGTCCTAGTACATTCATCAACTGCCACTTCATGGATTCTTGTTTATACCTTGTTCTATCCAGCAGGCGCATTTGAAAAGTCTTTGATCGTGCCTCCAGTAAGCCATATTCATCTGTCAAGTAATCCAATAAATTTATGGCAAATTCCATATTGCCCGGATATACATGCCCTTCCCATCTATTGAATCCAAGATTACTTATCTGACCTGTTGCAGCATTATAGTAGTTTCTCAAAATCGCAACATCCGATATGAATACCTGTGTCGTTGGTTTGGATTTTTCTACAAATTTTTCATCGATCGCTGCTAAGCCGTCTTCCATCTCCTTAGAAACACGATTCTTATAGAAGGACTCAAAACTACCTTCTATCATTACTGCCACAGGTAGATTGGATTTATTGTAAGCTTGCGGTCGCTGTTCTACTCTCACTGCATCAAAAGTCAATCTCATCGGGTATCGCTGGGTCCTACTATTATTAGATGAAGTCAATAAGGTTGTCTGGTTCTGTTCTGACTTAGCTTCCAGCAATTCTATTGTCCCAGGAAACTCTGAGTAGACAGGATCAAGTTTTGAAACAATAGGATGTTCAGAACCTGATTGTAGTAGCGGGTAATAAACCCAAGGAAATAGCTCATACTGAGGCTTACCACCAGACTGCCCTATGACTTGCGGAATCTTGGAGTTATTAAGATCCAGTATCAGATCATTATTAATTCTAACACCATACTTAAAAAACATATCGTCTAACCCCAGCTCCGTAGGCCTCGGCACATACATGCCTCTCAAGTTGATACTATCTATATTCACTGCTAAAGGTTCTACTAACCACACGACCTTACCACCATTCATGACGTACTGATCTATGATGAATTTACTTCTTTCAGAAAGTGGCTGGGTGGGCCCGGCAACGACGAGCACATCGACTTCCCTATCTATCTTGTAGATGCTGTCCAGATCTATCCTACCAGTAGTAACAGTAGTGCCTACTTCTTGCTCTATTGTAGCTGTTTCAGTGTTTTGGAGTTCTCCGTTGCCTTTGGTAAAAAGTACTATGGGGTTAGCAGTTCTGAAAAGTTTCTCAAGAGTATTGCTGAATTTATACTCCAGCAAAGTGGCAGAGCGATTAAGCCATACTTCTTGATTTCCATCTGCACCTTGTGGCTCTAGGAGATTAATCGGTATCTGTCGAGAACCTTTCTTAATAATAGCATAAGGATAAATCAGCTTTTCTACTTTCTGATCGTTTTCTATTACAAATAAGGTTTGCGGATAGATACCATCTATCGCTAATTTTTCCTTGGTGGAATTACTTTCCGCAATTGTACCCTTGGATGGATCTTTGAATTCATATTCTAGGTTGGGATTGACAGCACGGAGTTGCTTGAGTAATTCTTCTACTCTGTTCTTCAACGTCTTATAGCCAGAAGGTAAGTCATCTCCAAGTAGCACATCTATGTACACCACTTCTTCCAGTCCACTCACTAAGCGCTCAGTAGAACGTGTAAGACTGAACATCTTGTCTTCCGTCAGGTCCATGTAAGAATAGATGTTACGACCTATGGCGTTAGCGACTATGACTATAGCCAAGACTATCAGCGTCTGAAATATAGCAATACGTTTATGTGATTTACTGTTCACCATTTTCTTCTACCTAGTGAGACTAAAGTAAGCCATAAAAACAATCCAGCTATAGAAACAAAATAAATGACATCCCTGGTATCTATCCTTCCTCCACTTATGTTATCATAGTGATATTCCACACCAAAGTACTTGACTAAATCATCCCATTTGCCATATAAAATAGGTAGTTCACCCAGAAAACTGAAACCAAAGTATATGATGAAACATAGGAAGGCGGTGAGTATGAACGCCACGATCTGATTGGCCGTAAGGCTGGATATGAATAACCCAATTGATACAAATACACCAGACAAGAGAAACAAACCCACATAAGAGCCTATCACTGCTCCGTTGTCAATGTTTCCTCTCGGAGCACCCAACTCATAGACACTGTAATAATAAATAAGAGTAGGTAAGATCGCCAATAAAACCAGGGTCAAGCAAGCAAAATATTTACCTCCCAAAATCTGAATATCTGTCAGCGGTTTAGTGATGAGAAACTCCATCGTCTGCTGCTGTTTCTCTTGCGCAAAAGTCTGCATCGTCAAAGCCGGAATCAGAAATAAAAACACAATGGGCCCTATCACAAATAGCTGACCGATAGATGCATAATTATAGCTGATGATGCTTGTATCTGAAAAGACCCATGTGAATAATCCCGTAACTAAAAGGAAAATCACTAGGACCATATAACCTGTCAAGGAACTAAAAAAACTACCCAACTCTTTCCAGTATACACTACTCACTTGGCTTTTTTTGTGTTACATCCTTAAACACTTGTTCCAGAGAACTCTGCTCCACTTGCATCCCCAATAACTTATTACCTGATTGGGCTACCACATCAAATATTTCTTCCCTTACATCTTCTGTAGTTGTAAGATTGTAGCGGCGAGGTCCTTTCTTTTCCACCCGTACTACAGACCCTATGTATTGTAGCTTCATCGCATCGATCTCCTGCCAAAGCTCTATGGCAATCTCCACTGAGCTATCAGACTTAATGCCCAGGACAGAAAGCGTATCATCTGCCACAATCTTCCCTTGATCCAGAATGACAACCTTGTCACATATCGATTCCACCTCTTGAAGTATATGGGAAGAAAAAATTACGGTCTTATCCTTTTTTAATGTGGAGATGAGTGCTCTTATTTCAACCAGCTGATTAGGATCCAGACCTGAGATGGGCTCATCCAATATAAGGACTTCCGGATCATGTATCAGCGCTTGTGCCAGCCCTACTCTTTGCTTATAACCTTTGGACAATTGAGAAATTTTCTTGTGTTGTTCTCTTCCCAATCCTACTTTTTCTATGAGATCAGTTACCCGATTATTATTACGAGATAACTTATGCAACCGCTCTACGAATTTCAAATACTCCTTGATGTACATTGTACCATACAAGGGATTGTGCTCAGGCAAGTAGCCTATCTTTCTTTTGATATCCAGATCATGGGTTCCGACTTGCATGCCGCAGACTTCCGCTGTACCAGAACTAGGAGGCATGAAGCAAGTAAGTATTTTCATGGTCGTCGTCTTGCCGGCACCATTAGGCCCTAGCAGGCCTACGATTTCTCCTCTACCTGCAGAAAAGCTCAACTCTGAGATGGCCGCTTGATCGCCATACATCTTAGTTAGGTCACTGACTTTTATACTCAAGATTCTGAATTTATTGCCTCACAAATTGCGTCGATATTCCATGCCTGATCTACATGATACGTGGCTATTTCTGTCCGTCGCAGATCGTAAAGATACGCAGGAGTGTCCAATGCTGCACCTAAGTCGCGGGCAAATCCTCGAATGTAAGTCCCTTTTCCGCATAATATGTTCACCTTGACAAAAGGCGAATTATAATCCAACATAGTTACCTCATGGTAAAATACGATCTTGGTCTTAGGCTTGAACTCTTGATTCTTTCTAGCCATCTTGTACATGGCCTTACCGTTAATCTTGGCAGCAGAATAAATAGGTATCTCCTGAGTCATCTCTCCGTGAAACTTCGCAATAGCCGTTTCGACCTCTTGTCGTGTATGACTGAGCTCTTTTGTTGCCAGATCTTTCTCTGGAAATTCTCTGTCCAAGGACTCTGTTGTTGCTCCTAGCTTGATAGTGCCGACATATCGCTTATCATGGTTTTCTTCTTTGGGAATCAGCTTAGTGTATTTACCACAGAAAATCATGAGTAAACCAGTAGCTAACGGATCCAAGGTTCCATTATGACCGACCTTGAATTTTTTCTTGCCATATTTCTGTCTCAGCCTGAACCTGATCTTATTGACAACATCAAATGACGTCCACTCCAGAGGCTTATCAACAAGGATCACCGCCCCAGCCTCAAAATCAATGGTGCTGACATCTATATCGGGAGTAAGTATCGTCATCCAATAAATAAATTGTAGCCTATCATACTCAGACCGACTATGAAACAATAAAAGGCAAACCAAGAAAGCTTGGCTCTATTGACCAATTCTATCATCAAGGTGCACGCAAGAATGCCGGTAATGAATGCCGCTAAAAAACCAACGGTCAGATATTCTGCGGAAGGCATATGTGACACTAAATCTCCAGTTATAAGATCCTTGGCAATTTTTCCAAATATCAAAGGTATCACCATCAGAAAAGAAAATCTAGCTGCCTCCGAGCGACTTACCCCTAGCAACAAAGCAGTCGATATAGTAGCCCCAGATCTGGATATGCCTGGAAGTATCGCGATAGCCTGGCTAATTCCTATTGTGATGGCAGAATACGTGTTCAGCTTTTGTCCTTTATCCTTAGCTCTCTCTGAAACAAACAAAATAACGCCAGTCACCAGCAGCATACATGAAACCAAAATTATCTCACGATGAAAAAACTTCTCTATCCAGTCATCCAAAAAGACCCCTACCATTGCAGCCGGTATCATACTCATTAAGACATAAACAGCAAATTTCTTGGAGTCATTAACTTTATCAGAAGAAATTAATCCCGCGAGTATTTTCACAATATCCTTTCTGAATACGACTATCGTCGCCAAAGCCGTTGCAAAGTGCAGAAGGACAGTTGTCATCATGCTCTGCTCTGCAAGACTATCATCATTCATCAAATATTTCATGATTTCCAGATGTCCACTACTACTTACAGGTAAGAATTCTGTAAGACCTTGCACTATTCCGAGAATAAGCGCTTCTAACAGTTCATTCATGAAATTATATGGAAGATTGCTATTTGAAAATGGCGTACACCTGCACACCGAGACCTGTAAGAATTAGAATAGGTGCTAGTAAGGTTCTTTGAAAACCATAGATCTTGGACTCATCCCAGACAGCTGGATTCTCATTATATCCTCCTATCATCAATAACATACCCACAGCAAGCAGTGCCAACCCTATACCTACCCACATATAGTTTTGCCTCCCAAATGCCAGCGTGCTGGAGTAGTCTGACTGCATAGATTTTTTTGCTTTGTCTGTAACCCTAGTGGATTTGGTTGCAACAATTTTAGTCTTGACGGCAGTTTCTTTCTGCTGAGGAGTATTGAGGCCTCGTTTGTTTTTCTTGTTCGTCTTTTTTGCCATCAGTTTATTAATTTTCTAGTTCTCGAAAATAAGAGTTTCTTGCTAGTACAGCCGACATTATAAAAGATATAATAAGCGGAGTTGACAGAACTACGAATTGATTCGTGGTGCTAATTTGGTTGATTTTGAAAATTGAACCACCAAAGAATAGATAAATCATCAGAAAATATAGAGCAATTGCTATGAGCCAACCATTAATGGTCGTTTTCCTTAAGGTTTTACTCATCAATTTGGAGAAATAATGATTCTCAGCACCATATAAGATCAATGATCGAAACTTTAACTTATTACTTGATATGTATGATTTCATCCATGATCTGAACCAAAGGTAAGGAAGCAATAAAATTATAATTATTGCTAACACTCTTACGGTACTGCTTAAAATTGGAGAAGACTTACCTAGTGTTACTTCAGAATTAGCAGAGGCCTTCACGCCATCATGATAAACCCCAGCAACTCCAGGACTACCCCAAAGAAAGGTTTTTATTTCAGCCAACAGATAGGGTGATATCTCTTCAAATTTCAATATGAGCATATCCTTCAAGGGATTATTGATTACTGGCTTGTTTCTGGATAGTGCTAGAGTAAGCTCATTGTATGCTTTATCTTTGCTTATGAAGTCTAGTTCAGCTGTCTGATTGCCATATTTATCCAGAAAAGCCTTTTTGACCTCATCGATAGCCCCATTCTGTGCTGAAGCATCAAATTCAACTAATAGCAAGTCTATGGATTGCTGCTCCACAGTGGCAATAGCGCCTGTTTTCTCATTTCTGAGTAGCGCAAACAGCAACAACATTAACGTTAAGTGAAGTAATCCACTAGAAATCAATGAAAACAATAGGGAAGACTTATTTTTGGGTGCTTCAGCCATCGAGCAAACATATGAACAATTACATTAAACTTATTTATATATCTCTCTTCTTTAGCTGCTCATACGCTATAGATGCGCAAGTTTACATAACCAATCCTTCGCTGGAGGATGCGCCTGCAGATGCGACGATGCCTTCGGGATGGTTTGCCGCCAGCAAGGGAACGACTCCTGATATATTGCCAGGATATTGGGGAGTCTATATAGAGCCAGAGAATGGCAACAGCTACGCAGGCTTAATTACTAGAACGGACGGATCCTATGAGAGTATCGGCCAGCGCTTGGAAAATACCTTGGAGGAAAATTCTTGCTATGAAATGGCACTATTTCTAAGCCACTCAGATAATTACACGGGTTATAATGGTGCTATAAAACTTCGGGTATGGATAAGTAACAAGAAAAAATCTCGAAAACAAATGATTTTTGAATCACCTCTTATAGATGATGAAGAGTGGAAGCCTTTCAATTTCAACTTCTACCCAGAGAGAGATATGAAATACATCATTTTAGAGGCCTATAACCCAGATAAATCAAAGAATAACAAAGGAAATATCCTAATAGATGGGTTATCCAATCCCACAATCTGTAACAGAGTATAGCAAAATGACGGCAAATCTTAAACACAGAGTCATTTTCATCAGACTGTTTTAGCAGAGTCACCCCTCAACTTGCGACTTTAATCCTTATCTTGTGAGTGCTTTAAATCACAACACAGCAGTAAATTGTACCTTAAATTCCAAATAGAAATCTATCAGTGGCTAGGGCCAATTATAGCTTTGTTCTTCATATGGAGGATAATAACGCAGTTCAGAGCTAATAGAAGACTACTACTAGGCACTGTCATATGGGTTTCTTTCTGGTCGATGATCATTATATTGTCTGTAGTACCTGATTACTTTTCCAACTCGATTGCACAGTCACTGGGTTTTCGGAGTAACATAAACGCCGTGATATTTGTAGCTCTTGGGTTCTTATTTGTCATGACTTACAATTTATCATCTACCATAGAACGTCTAGAAAAACAGATAACCAATCTTGTCAGAAGTGTCGCATTAGAGAAGCAAGAAAAAAAAGATCTCTTAGATCAAATAAGTAAACAATCCAAAGGGCTTCCAAGTAAGAAACCCAAGACTGCTAAGAAGAGCAAGTCCAAAACTTTAGCTGGAGAGTGAAAATTCTGTTTGTTCTTGAGAATCATTATCCCAATATTGGAGGTGTAGAAACTTTATTCAAGAATCTCTCTGAATCTCTGGCAAGTGAAGGTCACGAAATCACAATACTTACTAATCAGTACGACAACAAGCTTCTAAGAAAGGAGGAACTGAATGGCGTCAAGATCATCAGAGTTCCTTTTAGGAATAGATACTTCTTTACCTTTTTTGGCCTCTTCCCTGCTTTGAAATTGGCGAGACAGGCAGACCTGATACAAACGACTTCCTATAATGCTGGGGTTCCAGCTTTTTTTGCTGGACTCCTCACAAGGACTAAAGTGGTCATCACCTTCCATGAAGTGTGGAACAAGCTTTGGTTTAACTTACCCTATATGGGCAAGCTTTCAGCGGTTTTACATTACAGCTTTGAATGGTTCTTATTAAAATTACCATTTACAAAATTTATCGCTGTTTCCAATGCTACCCAACAAAGTCTTATCACAGCAGGCATCAAGCAAAAAAACATCCAGCTGATCTACAACGGTGTCAATTATGACAGATTCATAAGACTACATAATTTACCCGACACGGTAGATCTGAAAAATAATTCCAATTTCAATTTCATTTATTTCGGTAGGCTAGGTATTTCAAAAGGTCTGAATATCATTTTGGATGCCGCCAAAATATTAAAAGAAAAAGGAAAAACATTTCTGCTTACGCTCATAATTCCTAAAGAGCCCAAACATTTTCACAGGCGTATCTTGAATACCGTCAACGATTTTGAATTAGCTGAATTTGTCAATGTAAAAAGCGAATTGTCCATCACTGAATTGCATGAAAATCTGAGTGAAGCAGACGCTGTACTGATTCCCTCATACAGTGAAGGTTTTTGCTTTTCAGCAGTAGAGGGTATAGCGATGGGATTGCCGATCATTACATCAGGTAAAGGTTCATTGGCCGAAGTGGTAACTGGCCCACATCTGACTATGCCCACCCACGATGGAGCGGGCCTGGCGGAGGTTATGAACAGAGCGATGGGAAACAGCTGGGACTACAAGGAACCAAAAGAGTTTCATCTTTCAGACACAGTAGAAGCGTATACGCGGCTCTATCAGAATTACAACAGAACTAGTTAACAATTAGCTGATAATCAGCAAATTATGGTCTCCCCTATTCACTGCTGTCTTTTCTCTTGCAATCTATTCATAGAGTAATTATGGAATTTTGTCCAATGATGATGAGCTGATTATTTAATAATACTATCTTGAAAAAAAATAGCAGGTATGGATGTACTCAGAGTAGATAATCTTTCCAAGCATTATGGTAGCCTGAAAGCCCTCGACAGACTCTCCTTTAAAGTGGAAAGTGGTCAGATCATGGGCTTACTCGGACCCAATGGTAGTGGAAAGACTACCACCCTTGGAATTATCCTAGGTATCCTAAAGCAAACTTCTGGTGACTTTACCTGGTTCCAGAATCAATATGCTGGCAGGCACAGAATGCATATAGGATCTATTCTGGAAACACCAAATTTCTATCCCTATCTCAACGCTGACGACAATCTGGATATCATCAGACAAATCAAAAACGTAGATCAAAAAGATTTTACGGAACTGTTACAACTAGTGAAACTTGAGAAAAGAAGAACCTCTGCATTCAGAGCCTACTCACTCGGTATGAAGCAGAGGCTGGCCATCGCCGCAACTTTGATAGGCAATCCCGAAATCGTGATCTTCGATGAACCTACTAATGGACTGGATCCAGAAGGGATCGCAGAAGTCAGAAACATTCTAAAAGAAATTGCCTCACGAGGCAAGACAGTCATCATGGCGAGTCACATACTGGACGAAGTTGAAAAAATATGCTCTCATGTTACTATTATCAAAAAAGGAAAATTACTATCCACTGGTCCCGTGGGTGCAATATTGAACAACGACATCACCTTGGAAATAGGTAGCACGAATGCTTTGAGACTCAAAGAATTTTTACAAAGTTATCCAGGCATAAATCATATCAAGGACTTGGGAAGTCACTTTGAATGTACCGCAGAAGAATCGTTACAATCAGCACAGCTCAACTTGACAGCTGTCAAGCAAGGTGTGGAGATTAATCACTTGGTTTCAAGAAAAAGAAGACTGGAGGAAGAATTTTTGGAAATAACTAAAAGCGCTGCAAACAATTAGGAGATGGTATTGAAATTACTAAAACTAGAATATTCAAAATTCAGAAAGAATAGTGTCATTACTCTACTAGCTCTATTCTTTATTTTCTTTCTTCCCCTATCTCTATATTTCGGAGAGTTCTTTAAAACCCTACAGCAAAGTGTCAATATGCCACTTAAGATCAATATTCTGAGTGCCCCACTTATATGGGATTACTTGGGATATGCTGGTAATTGGGTCGTCTTTTTCTTTCTGGGAGTAATGGTCATCTATACCGTAACCATAGATGCTACAACCAAGACCATGCGGCAGAACATCATCACTGGTCTATCCAGAAAAGAATACTACCTCGCCAAGTTCTTTACGGTCAATGTCTTAGCCATCGCCGCAACGCTTTACTATTTTATCTTGGCACTGGCGTTTGGATGGCTCAATACCAAGAATGTGAGTCTGGGCTCTCTTATGGACAACGAAATGGCTATACCTAGATTCTGGTTGATGTCCTTTGCATACCTGAACTTTGCACTGCTATTGGCTTTCTACTTCAGAAAGCCTGGTATAGCAGTATTCGTTTACTTGACCTATATGATCGTCGGTGAACCCATAATAAAGCTGCTTATCAAAAAATACATCATGGAAAATAAATTCGTCAATTATCTTCCTATGAACGTTGCAGAAGATCTGATGCCTTTTCCTGTCATCAAAATGGCTGAAGGCTTCGGAAGAAAGGAAGTGGAAGAAATGCTATTACCCTATGGTGAAGCAGCCTTTATGACAGTCATCTGGACAAGTATTATAATTGTGACAACGTATTATATTTTTAACAAGAGAGATATCTAGCCCTTCATCATTAGGTTTATCTTAGACCAGATAATACAGAATAGATGAAAATACTTGTTTCAGGTAGTACTGGGCAGTTGGGTCAGGAGTTGCAGGCCATTGCCTCAAAGTATAAGCAGTGCAACTTTGATTTCAGAGATAGAAGGGGTCTGGACTTAAGTTCCAAAACCGCTATCACCAATACGTTGAGAAATAGTGATTATGACTATTTCATTAATGCTGGTGCTTACACTGCAGTCGACCATGCTGAAACTGACCATAAAAAAGCATTCAGTGTCAATAGTAGAGCGCTGCAGCACATTGGAAAATCAGCTCCCACCACAACTAAGGTGCTCCATATATCCTCAGACTATGTCTATCATATTGATCCTAAGCGCCCTCTCAAAGAAACAGATAAGACCCAGCCCAAAGGTATCTATGCGCAAAGCAAGCGGGAAGGAGAAATAAACTTGTTGAAGCAAAGGCCTGATTCCCTGATAATCAGAACTTCATGGGTCTATTCCAGTTTTGGGAACAACTTCGTCAAGACTATGCTGAGATTAGGAAAAAGTCGAGATTACTTGTCCATAGTCTCTGATCAACTGGGCACACCGACTTATGCAAGAGACTTGGCTAAAGTCCTGATGACTATGATCACGAAAATGCAAAAGCAGCCTGAGTTGAAAGCCAAGTGTGGTTATTACAATTACTCCAATCTGGGCTTAACTGACTGGTCCGGTTTTGCAAAGGAAATTTTCAAACAGGCAGGTATTACGTGCAAAGTGGGTTATACAACTACAGCAGCCTATAATGCACCTGCTCCAAGACCCTTATGGAGTATGCTGTCAAAGGAGAAAATACAAACTGATTTTCATATAGACATAGCTGAATGGCAAAAAAGCTTGAGCAACTGTCTCAAGGAGTTAAACCTCAGATAACAATACTCGCTTAAAGTCGTTAATTTGGGACAGATGTTACATAGATATCATATCGTCATATTCTTATTTTTCTTTCTGTACAGCTTCTCTGCGGTACAAGCAACTCATAATCGAGCTGGCGAAATAACATATGTACAGACTGATCTACTGACCATAGAAGCAACTGTCACCACTTACACCAAGGCCAGCTCAAATGGGGCTGATAGGGATACCATAATGATTACTTGGGGAGATGGAAGTTCAGAATTCATAGGCAGGTCCAATGGTGATGGAGAGCTGATTCCAGGAGAGGATATAAAAGTCAATTACTATACTCAGACCCATACCTACCCTGGCAAAGGACGCTATATCCTTTCATTTCAAGATCCTAATCGAGTCAATAATATCCAAAATGTCAATTATCCAAACTCAGTGGATGTACCTTTTTATGTGCAGACTTCTCTGACCCTGATCGAATCACAATTTCAAGGACCTAATAGTTCTGTCATACTGCTACAGCCTCCCATAGACTATGCATGTGCCGGTTTCAGGTTTGTACATAATCCTAATGCCTATGACCCAGATGGAGATTCGCTCTCATATGAATTAGTTGTTCCTTTCCAGGCTGAGGGTCAACCTGTCCCACGATATTATAGACCAGATCAGCTGTTTCCAGGCCCAGATAATAAACTGACCATAGATGAATTTACTGGTGATGTGGTATGGGACAGTCCTCCTGGCACAGGAGAATTCAATATAGCCATCAGAATCAATGAATACCGGGATGGAGTTCTATTGAATTCTGTAATCAGAGATATGCAAATTCTGGTAGACAACTGCATAGATACACCTCCTGAGATAGAGGCCATAAATGAGCTATGCGTGGTTGCAGGAGAAAGACTCGTGGTTCCAGTAACTGTAACTGATGTCGATTCCAATCAGCTAGTCAGACTTACAGCGACAGGGGGACCTTTCATACAAGACTTTTCTCCAGCTATCATCGATGGTGATAATAGTTACCAGAGTAGTGCCTTGACAAGAAATTTTATTTGGGAAACAAAATGTGAACATATATCTGATGCCTACTATACAGTAATATTCAGAGGCCAGGATAACTCTAGACCAGATATGACGTCTGGAAATGCAGTGCTGAAAAACCTAAGAATAAAAGTTGTAGGTCCTCCACCTCAGGATACTGAAGCTGAAGTTTCTGCACAAGATGCAATAGAATTGAGCTGGGCCAAGCCTTATACCTGTGAGAATGCCTTGGATGATTTTTTTCTTGGTTTCAAAGTATATCGTCGGGAAGGTACAGACCCATTTGAAATAGATAGCTGCGACAATGATCTAGCAGCCAAAGGTTATGACGTGGTAAAGTTTCAGACTAATGTCAACACCGGCTCGCGATATCAATTTACAGATACAGATGTTCAGGAAGCAACCATTTATTGCTACCGTGTAGTAGGAACGTTTGGTAATCGAACAGCTACTGGAGAAGTTTTCAAAATTGTAGAGAGCCTTCCCTCAGAAGAAGTCTGTGTACAATTAAGACAAGACCTCCCGCTAATGACAAAAGTTTCAGTAGTGTCTACAGATAATACAGCTGGTGTCATCAAGGTGAATTGGACTATTCCAAAACTCAGTGATGTGGATACAGTTCAGTTTCCTGGACCCTATAATTATCAACTCTACCGATCGATCAACAATAATACTTTCGAGCTTTTAGAAACCATCACGACGGACTTTTTCGGATTGGACAGGGAGTTAAGCACTGAAAATACTGGGTTGAATACTGAGGATGATCAATATGATTACAGAGTGGATTTTCTTACTGCTGCAGGCTTCTACTCACAATCCAATATAGCTAGTAGTATGAGAACTTCTGTCAGGTCCAGCGATAAGAGGCAAAACATCAATGCAAGTTTTGATGTGCCTTGGAAAAATTATCTATTTGAATTGGAGAGACAAGTGGGCGCAGATTTTCAAACAATTTCTAAGGCTGATAAGCCTGAGTTTGAAGTAACCATGCTAGAAAATGGCACAGAGTATTGTTACAGAATCAAAGCTCAAGGCACTTATGGCCTCTCTCATACTCCCGATACTTTAATCAATTATTCACAACTCGCTTGTGGTACGCCATTGGATACGGTCGGTCCATGTGCACCCAGATTAGCTGTGGACAATCCTTGTGACCGGGTTATCAATGGTGAAACAGTCATAGACTTTTACAATAAATTGCAGTGGGATTATAATGACCTATTATGCGATCAGGATGATGTCCAAAGTTTTAATATATATTATACTTCGGATGGTATTTCGCAGCCTGAAATCATAGCGCAGGTAGAAGGCTTCAATGTAGGAAATTTTGACCACATACAAGAAGAGGCATTGGGCGGTTGCTACTCAATATCAGCGGTAGATTCTTTAGGTAATGAAGGACCTCGGAGTGCTATAATCTGTGTCGATAATTGTCCATTGTACTCACTACCCAATACGTTTACTCCCAATGGTGATGGCTCGAATGATCTGTTTGTACCGAGAGAGAACAGATTTATTTCATTGGTGGAATTCGTAGTGTATAATAGATGGGGCAATGTATTATTTGATACAACTGACCCAAGATTGAACTGGGAGGGTGTCGATCAGAATGGCGAGTTGCTTTCTCCTGGGACGTATTATTATACTTGCAAAGTTTTTGAGAAAGGACAAACGGAAGGTGACTATCTGGAAGTTGATTTTCTCAAAGGCTATGTACAAATATTCAGATAAATGTTTTCAGGAATAATAGAAGGGGTAGGGAAAGTCAAGGAACTGGAAGTAAGTGGGACAAACGTGGTGATAACCTTTGAAGCTGACTTTGACGAGGAATTATACATCGATCAGAGTATAGCTCATAACGGGGTCTGTCTCACAGTTATTGCCATTTCAGGAAGGACCTATAGTGTAGAGGCTATCAAGCAGACTTTAGATGTTTCAAATCTGGGAACACTTAAAATCGGGGATATCGTCAATGTTGAACGATGCCTAAAAGCCAATGCTCGACTAGATGGTCATATCGTGCAAGGACATGTGGATGGCATAGCTATCCTGCAGAGTGTAGCAGATGTAAATGGTAGCTGGAATTTTACATTCAAATTCCCTAGAGACAATGCAGAACTGATCATTCACAGAGGCTCTATCTGTATAAACGGCATCAGTCTTACCGTTGCTGAATTAAAAGAAGATTTAGTTACAGTATCCATCATCCCTTATACTTATGAGCATACCAATATGCATTTGCTAGGCAAAGGTGAAAAGGTAAATGTCGAGTATGATATAATAGGTAAATATGTTATCAGGTATATGGAAAAAATAAAATCCTGACCAAGTTTGCTTGATCAGGATTTTTTCTACTATGATTTCTAGTAAATTTCTATTTAATTATTCGCCTGGCTCCATTTCTTCCTCTACTTCAGCTACCTCATCTGGTGGTGGCATCGCTACTAGTTCTGCTGGCTTAACTAACAAGTTTCTGAACTCTCGTAATCCTGTTCCAGCAGGAATTTTCTTACCGGATATTACATTCTCTTTCAAACCAGTCAAGTAATCGACCTTGGCGCCTATAGCCGCTGTGCTGAGCACTTTAGTTGTTTCTTGGAATGAAGCTGCAGATATCCAACTCTCCACGCCTAATGAGGATTTAGTGATTCCTTGTAGCAATGGCTTGGAAGTAGCTGCAACTGCTTTTTTGAAAGTCACTTGTTTTTTATCATTTCGCTTCAAGAATGAATTCTCTTCTCTCAGCTGTCGCAAGGTCACTAACTGACCTGGCTTAAGATTTTCAGAATCTCCTGACTCTTCGATGATTTTCTTATCAAAAATCCAATCATTCATAGCCAAGAACTTAAATCTATCAACAGCTTCTCCTTCAAGGAAAGTAGTGTCTCCCGGATCTTCGATTTCCACCCTTCTCATCATTTGTCTAGCGATAACCTCTATATGCTTATCATTAATACCGATACCTTGAGAACGATAGACTTCTTGTATTCCATTTACCAAGTATTGCTGCACAGCAAATGGTCCCATGATATTCAGTATATCAAAAGGAGAAGTTGCCCCCTCTGCCAATTTGGTACCTGCTCTCACAAAGTCACCATCTTGGACAAGCATCAGCTTTCCTTTTTTAATTAAATATTTACGCTTCTGATTAGTTTTCTCATCGAATACAAATACTTCCTGATTTCCTCTCTTCACTTTTCCAAATGAAACAATACCATCAATTTCTGAGGTCACTGCAGGATTAGAAGGATTTCTTGCCTCGAATAATTCAGTAACTCTAGGCAGACCACCCGTAATATCCTGTATCTGACCACCCGCTCTTGGTATCTTAGCTAGCTTATCACCGGGAACAACACTTTGTCCATCTTTGACTGATATATAGGCTCCTACAGGCATAGTGTATGACTTTAATTCATCACCAGACGCAGAAAGTACTTTTAACTGAGGAATCATTTTTTTATTCTTGGACTCCACGATAACGATATCCTCATTACCAGTCTGATCATCTCTCTCTCTTCTGAATGTCACCATCTCTTCCATTCCTTCAAACTTCACGAGTCCACCCATTTCAGAAAGTATGACAGCATTGAACGGATCCCACTGACTTATCAAGTCTCCTTTTTTGATCTTCTGCTTATCCTTGACATGCAAAGTAGATCCATACTGCACAAAGAAAGTTGTCAATAATTTATTAGAGTCGGCATCATATAATCTTATCTCACCAGATCTGGATAGAACAACTTTGTTCTTAACACCATTCTCTTCAAATTCAACAAATTGAATATTATCAAATTCAGCCTTTCCTTCATGCTTGGATACGATTTCAGACTCTGCTTTCGATACTGATGCGATACCACCTACATGGAAAGTTCTCAATGTCAACTGGGTTCCTGGTTCACCAATACTCTGTGCTGCAATAATTCCAACTGCATCTCCTTTCTCTGCTATTCTATTAGTAGCTAAGTTCTTACCGTAACATTTAGAACAGACACCTTCTCTGGTCTCACAAGTCAATACTGACCTGATCTTCAGAGATTCTATTCCTGCAGCTTCTATCTTATCCGCTATGTCATGATCTATGTATGACCCAGCCTCCAGAATTAATTCTTCTGTTTCAGGGTGATGCACATCATTCAACACATATCGACCTTCTATTCTAGAACCTAGTGTCAAAACAACTTTATCGTTCTCTATGAATGCTGTAACCTTGATTCCCCTCAATGTATCACAATCAGTATCCGTGATGATGACATCTTGAGATACATCAACGAGCCTTCTCGTCAAGTAACCTGCATCGGCAGTCTTCAGTGCCGTATCGGCTAGACCTTTTCTGGCACCGTGAGTAGAGATGAAATAATCTTGTACTGATAAACCTTCCAGGAAATTTGAAAGTATCGGATTCTCAATGATTGAAGCACCAGCATCACCTGACTTCTTAGGTTTAGCCATCAGCCCTCTCAATCCGCATAACTGCTTTATCTGTGCACGTGAACCCCTGGCACCTGAATCAAGCATCATATAAACTGAATTGAAGCCATCCTTGTGCTCTTTCAGTTCAGTCATTAGATTATCTGTAATTTTATTATCCGCAAAGGTCCACTTATCAATTACTTGATTGTATCTCTCGTTAGGTGTAATGAGACCCATATTATAGTTCTCCCAAACTTCATCAACTTCAGATTGTGCAGACAAAAGCGTCTGTTCCCTTTGCGTAGGGTTGATTAAATCTCCCAAGTTGAAAGAAAGACCGCCTTTGAATGACCAATAAAAACCTAAAGTTTTTATTTTATCCAAGAATACTGCAGTTATAGGAAAGTTGGTTCTCTTGATGATATCAGAGATAACCAATTTCAAATTTTTCTTAGTCAGCAAAGTGTTAATGAAAGGAACACCTTCTGGTCGCATTTCATTGAATAATACTCTACCTACAGTAGTTTCTATAAGTTCTCTTTTCAGTTCTCCATCCTCACCCTCGACTGATACTCTTACTTTTATACCTGTGTGAAGCGTATACTTGCCTTCATTGTATGCTATTACTACTTCCTCTGGAGAATAGAACTTTCTTTCTTTTCCATCTACTCCGTATTTAAGTGTTGGATGTTCTTTGGTCAAGTAGTAAAGTCCCAATACCATATCCTGGGATGGCAGCGTTATGGGTGTACCATTCTGTGGATTCAGCATATTATGTGCTGAAAGCATCAATACTTGCGCTTCCAAAATTGCAGCATGGCTCAAAGGCACGTGTACAGCCATCTGATCCCCATCAAAATCGGCGTTGAATGCACCGGTGACTAAAGGATGTAATTGTATTGCTTTTCCTTCTATTAATCTAGGTTGAAATGCCTGGATAGAGAGTCTGTGTAGAGTCGGGGCTCTGTTCAACAGAATAGGATGCCCTTTCAATAGGTTCTCCAGAATTTCCCAAATCACCGGATCCTTTCTATCAACTAATTTCTTAGCAGATTTTACCGTCTTCACGATTCCCCTCTCAATCAACTTTCTTATGACGAAGGGTTTGAATAGCTCGGCAGCCATTCCTTTAGGAAGACCACATTCATGGAGCTTAAGTGTTGGACCTACGACTATTACAGATCTACCAGAATAATCTACCCTTTTTCCAAGAAGGTTTTGTCTGAATCTTCCTTGCTTACCTTTAAGTATATCACTCAAAGACTTAAGAGAACGACCACCTTCAGCTTTTACAGCGTTTGATTTTCTCGAGTTATCAAAAAGAGAATCAACTGCCTCTTGTAGCATTCTTTTCTCATTTCTCAAGATGACCTCAGGAGCTTTAATCTCTAATAGTCTTTTAAGCCTGTTGTTTCTGATTATGACTCTTCTGTAGAGGTCATTCAAATCAGAACTTGCAAATCGACCACCGTCTAGAGGAACCAAAGGTCTCAATTCTGGCGGGATGATAGGCAAGTATTCTATGATAGCCCATTCAGGCTTGTTCTCTATTCTTGACTGTCCATCTCTGAACAACTCCACCACTCTCAATCTCTTGAGTGCCTCTGACTTTCTTTGCTGAGAAGTTTCATTGGCTGCTTGATGTCGGAGCTGATAGGAAAGCTCTGTCAGATTAAGTCTTTCCAATAATTCTTTGACCGCCTCGGCACCCATCTTAGCGATGAATTTCTGAGGATCTGTATCATCGAGTTGCTGGTTACCTTCGGGAAGTGTATCTAATATTTCAAAGTACTCTTCTTCAGTAAATAGATCCTTCACTTCGATCTCACCTTCCTTGACCCCAGGCTGGATTACCGCATATCTCTCATAATAAATAATGGATTCCAATTTCTTGGATGATACGCCTAATAAGTAACCTATCTTATTCGGAAGAGACTTGAAAAACCAGATATGGACAACAGGAACGACTAATTTGATATGGCCCATTCTTTCTCTTCTGACCTTCTTCTCTGTCACCTCCACTCCACATCTATCACAGACGATTCCCTTGTATCGGATTCTTTTATACTTTCCACAATAGCACTCATAATCCTTTACAGGACCGAAAATTCTTTCACAGAATAATCCATCTCTCTCAGGCTTATAAGTTCTATAGTTAATCGTTTCAGGCTTCAACACCTCCCCGTAAGATCTTTCCAGTATATCATCTGGAGAAGTCAGACAGATAGTAATCGTGTCAAATTGCTTTTTAGGCTGATTAGTATTACGCTTAAATGGCATTTATCTAATTGATTGAAGTTTAGTTGAATTTGATGTCCAGTGCCAGTCCTCTCAGTTCATGAATCAATACATTGAATGATTCAGGAATACTCGGTGTAGGAAGATTTTCTCCTTTTACTATGGCCTCGTATGCCTTAGCTCTTCCATGTATGTCATCAGACTTAATCGTCAATAACTCTTGTAGAATATTTGCAGCTCCAAAGGCCTCAAGTGCCCATACCTCCATCTCGCCAAATCTCTGTCCACCAAACTGTGCTTTACCACCAAGAGGCTGTTGAGTAATCAATGAGTATGGTCCGATAGAACGTGCATGCATCTTATCATCTACCATGTGAGACAACTTTAGCATATATATAATACCTACAGTCGCTTCCTGGTGGAACTTGTCACCAGTCTCACCATCATAAAGGAAAGTCTGACCTAAGTTAGGCAAACCAGCCTTCTGTACGTATTCATCTATCTCATCCAGAGATGCCCCATCAAAAATCGGAGTGGCAAACTTCATCCCGAGCTTCACCCCAGCCCATCCAAGAACAGTCTCGAATATCTGACCCAAGTTCATCCTTGAAGGTACCCCTAGTGGATTAAGCACTATGTCTACTGGCGTTCCATCTGCAAGGAAAGGCATATCCTCCTGTCTAGCGATCATGGAAACAATTCCTTTGTTACCGTGTCGTCCAGCCAACTTATCTCCTACTTTGAGTTTTCTCTTCTTGGCCAAGTACACTTTTGCCAACTTTAGAACCCCTGCAGGCAATTCATCTCCTATACTGATGTTGAATTTCTCTCTCTTGTAACGACCGATCTCTTCATTAACCTTGATACTGTAATTGTGTATCAATCTAGAAATCAATTTATTAGTCTCCTCATCTTTAGTCCAATTGGAATAATCCACTTGGCTATAATCAATATCCTTTAAGACTTTGGTAGAAAACTTAGTTCCTTTATTGACTATCTCTTCATTATAGATACTCTTGACACCTGCTGATGTCTTGCTCTTCACAAGAGACATCATCTTATCTATCAATGTTGTTCTTAACTCATTCAGTGCAATGGCATGAGTGTCTTCCAGTTTGATCAAGAGTTCTTTCTCTTGTACTTTCTGGAATTTATCTTTCTTCGCTCTTGCAAATAATTTCTTATTGATAATCACACCTCTAGTTGACGGTGGTGCTTTAAGCGATGCATCTTTTACATCGCCAGCCTTGTCTCCAAAGATCGCTCTCAATAGTTTTTCTTCCGGTGTAGGATCAGATTCACCTTTAGGCGTGATCTTCCCTATGAGAATATCACCCTCTTTTATCCAGGCACCTAATCTGATGATTCCATTTTCATCCAGATCCTTAGTAGCTTCCTCAGAAACATTCGGGATATCATTAGTCAATTCTTCTTCACCCAACTTAGTATCTCTCACTTCTAGCTCATAACTGGTAATGTGGAGCGAAGTGAAAATATCCTCTCTGACAACTCTTTCAGAAAGCACGATAGCATCCTCAAAGTTGTATCCCTTCCAAGGCATGAAAGAAACTAAAAGATTCTGACCCAAGGCCAACTCTCCTTTTTCTGTGGCATAGCCATCAGAAAGCAAAGTTCCCTTTTTAACCCTGTCACCTTTCTTAACAATCGGCTTAAGATTAATCGTGGTTCCTTGGTTCGTTCTTCTGAACTTAGTCAGTGGATAAGTCTTCACGTTACTTTCAAAGGAAACCTGTTCATCTTCTTCAGACCTGTCGTACTCGATGATGATCTCATCAGCATCTACATATTGTACTATTCCTTTTCCTTCTGCATTTATCAAGATTCTTGAATCTTGTGCAACTTTCTGCTCTATACCTGTCCCCACGATAGGTGATCTGGGTTTCACAAGAGGTACTGCCTGACGTTGCATGTTAGATCCCATGAGGGCTCTGTTGGCATCGTCATTCTCCAAGAACGGAATCAGCGATGCAGATACCCCAACAATCTGATTAGGGGCGACATCCATATACTCAATATCTTGAGGCTCTAGCACTGGAAAATCACCATGCTCTCTACATTTGATCCTATCACTCATGAAGGCACCTTTTTCTTCAAGTGGCGCATTGGCTTGAGCGATTTTCTTATAATCCTCTCCCTCTGCGCTTAGGTACTCGATATTTGATCTCAAGTCGACTACCCCCTTCTTTACCTTTCTATATGGTGTCTCTAGGAAACCCATCTTATTTACTTTGGCAAAAACGCATAAAGTGGATATCAATCCAATGTTAGGTCCCTCCGGTGTCTCGATGGTGCACAATCTTCCATAGTGAGAATAATGAACATCTCTCACCTCGAAACCTGCTCTTTCTCTGGAAAGTCCACCAGGTCCTAGTGCAGAAATTCTTCTCTTATGCGTTATTTCAGAAAGTGGGTTGGTCTGATCCAAAAACTGAGATAATTGACTCGTTCCAAAAAAGGAATTGATCACGGAAGAAAGTGTTCTAGCATTGATCAAGTCAATAGGTGTAAAGACTTCATTGTCTCTTACATTCATTCTTTCTCTTATCGTTCTCGCCATTCTTGCAAGGCCGACACCGAACTGCCCATAAAGCTGCTCGCCAACTGTCTTCACCCTTCTGTTGCTTAAGTGATCTATGTCATCAAGCTCTGCTGATTGATTTATAAGATCTACTATGTATTTTATTATTGCAATGATGTCATCTTTGGTTAATACCAATGTACCTTCATCAATGTCCAATCCTAACTTTCTGTTGATCTTATATCGACCAACTTCTCCAAGATTATATCTCTTATCAGAGAAAAATAATTTATCGATGATTCCTCTCGCAGTTTCTTCATCAGGTGGATCAGTACCTCTTAATTGCCTGTAAATCTGAGTTACAGCTTCAAGCTCCGAACTAGAAGGATCTTTCTGAAGAGTCTGATAGATGATGGAATAATCTTTCAGATTGCCCTCTTCTTGTAATTTCTGGAGTATGATGGTTTCAATATCTGACTCAAGTATGAGTTGAATATTCTCTTCATCCAAGGTATCATCTCTTTCCAGGATGATCTCGTTTCGTTCAATAGTAACAACTTCACCTGTATCCTCATCCACAAAGTCTTCATTCCACTTCTTGAGGACTCTTGCCGCCAGCTTTCTACCGACAGCTTTTTTCAGACCTTTCTTGTCAGCTTTTATTTCTTCTGATAACCCAAAAATCTCAAGTATGTCTTTATCCGAATCAAAACCAATTGCTCTAAGCAAGGTTGTAACAGGGAATTTTTTCTTTCTATCTATGTAGGCGAACATCACATTATTGATGTCCGTTGTGAATTCCATCCAAGCACCTTTGAAAGGTATGACTCTGGCAGAGTAAATCTTGGTACCATTGGGGTGAAAATTCAAGCTGAAGAATACGCCAGGAGATCTGTGCAGTTGAGATACCACAACTCTTTCGGCACCATTTATTACAAAGGTTCCTTTAGGCGTCATATAAGGTATGTTCCCAAGGAACACATCTTGGACGATGGTTTGGAAATCCACGTGTTCCTCATCATTACAAGACAATCTTAATTTCGCCTTGAGGGGTACACTGTACGTCAATCCTCTTTCCATGCATTCATCTATGGAATATCGGGGAGGATCAATGAAGTAGTCTAAAAATTCAAGGACGAATATGTTCCTAGCATCCGTTATAGGAAAATTGTCTTGAAATACATTGAAGAGACCTTCATTGGCTCTATTTTCTGGAGTTGTTTCCAACTGGAAGAACTCCATAAAAGATTTGATCTGAATTTCCAGTAGATCTGGATAATCAGCTGCTTTGATCTTTCCAAAAGAATGCCTGGGTAATAGTGCTTTAGCTGTGGCCATTAATTTGTACTTGTAAATAGTGAAAAAGGATATCCTTTAAATAGAAATAGGCAAAGCTTAGCCACTGCAATCAGTGACTAAGCTACCTCATTTCTTATGCTAAAAATGTGATCCAATCAGGACTGAACGTTATTTTAATTCAACGTCAGCACCTGCTGCTTCTAGTGCAGCTTTGATTGATTCAGCCTCATCTTTAGGCACACCTTCCTTTACAGCGGTAGGTGCTCCGTCGACAAGTCCTTTAGCTTCTTTAAGTCCTAGACCTAGAAGATTCTTGACTTCTTTTACAACTGCTAGTTTAGCTGCGCCTGCAGAGTTCAACATTACTGTGAATTCTGTCTGCTCTCCTCCTGCATCTCCACCACCACCGGCAGGGCCAGCAGCAACTGCAACCGCTGCAGCAGCAGGTTCGATACCATGTTCTTCCTTAAGGATCTCAGCAAGTTCGCTGACTTCTTTTACTGTCAACCCTACTAGCTGATCTGCAAGTGACTTTATGTCTGCCATTAAAATAGTTTTAAAAATTATTATGAATTAATTACATCAAAAAAGATGCGATTAGCTTGGAAGCCTTAATTTATTGTGCCCTTTGTTCTAGTGCTTTCACTAGACCGGAAATCGTCTGACCTCCTGAGTTAAGAGCTGAGATTACATTCTTAATAGGTGATTGCAATAACATTATCACATCTCCTACTAGTTCTTCTTTGGATTTCAATGCAGCTAATTCCTTAACGGCATCATCCCCTAAATATATACTGGAATCTATGTAAGCGGCTTTAAGTAGCGGCTTGTCATGACCCTTTCTGAATTCTTCAATTATCTTAGCGGGACTGTTAGCCACTTCTGAAAACATCAATGAGGTAGGTCCTGCTAATGACCCCATGAGGTCATCATACCTCCCATCATCTGATACTGCCTCCAGAGCTTTCTTGACCAAAGTATTCTTGACCACTCTCATTTCTACACCCTTCTCAAAACAAAGGCCTCTGAAATTATTTATTTGCTCTACATTCAACTCTGAAGAATCAGCTATGTAGAAATTCGGAGCTTCAGCAAATTTTGCCTTCAACTCCTCGACTACTTGTAATTTATTATCTCGTGTCATTGTTATCTAAATTTTGGAAGTTGAATTATTGAACCTCTTTTGAATCGATCTTGATACCTGGACTCATAGTACTAGCAACGCTTACACTTTTCATATAAACACCTTTAGCAGAAGACGGCTTCATCCTCCATACCAGTCCTAGTAATTCCTTAGCATTTTCAGCCAGTTTTTCAGGTGTAAATGACACTCTACCTATTGAGTTGTGTATCGTTCCAAACTTATCGACTCTAAAGGCAATTTTACCACCTTTCACTTCTTTTACGGCTGCACCGACATTAGGTGTAACAGTTCCTGATTTAGGGTTCGGCATCAGACCACGAGGTCCTAAGATACGACCAATCTTACCGACCTGAGCCATGACATTTGGTGCTGCTATTACGACATCCACGTCTGTCCAGCCTTGTTGGATTTTAGTAACATATTCGTCAAGACCGACATAGTCAGCTCCAGCTTCTAAAGCTTCCGCTTCTTTATCTGGTGTGCACATGACCAATACTCTTTTTGTTTTACCAGTACCATTAGGAAGAGATACAGTACCTCTTATAGCCTGATCTGGTTTTCTGGGATCCACACCTAGATTGATGTGAAGATCGACTGAAGCATCAAATTTGGCAGTATTGACATCTTTTACAAGCGTCATCGCTTCTTTGATCCCGTATAATTTGTCTGGATCGACTTTAGGATTTGCTACCTTTCTCTTTTTGGTTAATCTAGCCATTTCTAAATATTAAAAGGTCGTAACGTCTGACTATGAGACTCCCTTTGTTATAAAAAATAATTGTTATTATGCTTCTGCTTCCCACGGTGCTGGCCCTGTAACCACTAGTCCCATTGACCTAGCTGTACCAGCAACCATTTTCATCCCTGATTCGATAGTGAAGGCATTAAGATCAGGCATTTTATCTTCTGCAATAGCCTTCACCTGGTCCCAAGTAACTTTCCCGACTTTTTCCCTATTGGATTCTGGCGAGCCTTTCTTAAGCTTAGAAGCCTCTAGGAGTTGGACTGCCGCAGGGGATGTCTTGATGACAAAATCAAAAGATTTGTCTTTGTAAACGGTTACTACAACCGGTAAAATCTTACCTCTTGAATCTTCTGTTTTCGCATTGAAACGCTTACAGAATTCCATGATGTTCACACCTTTGGCACCAAGTGCTGGACCTACTGGTGGTGAAGGATTGGCTGCGCCACCTTTTACTTGTAGTTTTATAAAGCCTTCTACTTCTTTTGCCATGAGTACTGGTTCTTAGTTAGGTTAGTCTAATTTGTAAATTCTGTTTATTGTTTTTCCACTTGCATGAAATTCAACTCTACTTCTGTTCCTCTTCCGAAAATTTTAACGATCACCTTCAATTTCTTTTTCTCTTCGTTCACTTCTTTGACATCACCTACGAAATCATTAAAAGGGCCATCTATGATCTTAACTGTTTCTCCCACGAGGTAAGGATCAATAATGAATTCGCCAACTTCTTGGGACTCATCTACTTTTCCGAGCATTCTATTAGCTTCGGATTGTCTCATCGGGATTGGATTTCCTCTCCCTAGAAAGTGAATAACATTAGGCACATTAGTGATAGCCTGAATGATTTCACCTGAAAATTTAGAAGGAAAAGCTTCTATCAGAATGTAACCAGGGAGGATATTCCTTTCCATTATTACTTTCTTCCCACTTCTTATTTTATAAACTTTTTCTGAAGGCACAAGAACTTGAGGTACAAAGTCATTCCACTTTTTCCTCTGGAGCTCCAATTCTATATACTCCTTAATTTTCTTTTCCTTACCACTGATTACACGTAAGGAGTACCATCTTGACTCTTCAGACATACTACTTCTATAGGCTGTAAAGGAATTCCGTCAAAGCATTGAAAACGGTATCCATTAAAAAGATTATCAAAGAAATTATAACAGAAGCTATAATCACTAATCTCGTATTAGCAAAGAGATTAGGCCATGTAGGCCAGGTTACTTTGTGTACGAGTTCGTTATAACTCTCCTTGATATATAATACAACATCGTTCATGTCTTCTTTTCTTTTAAACTAGCAGGGGAAACAGGAATCGAACCCGCAACCTTTGGTTTTGGAGACCACTGCTCTACCAATTGAGCTATTCCCCTATAAATACCTACTATATAAAATCAGAAAATTAAGCACCCAGTATGGATGCTTAATTTTTCTAATATATATTGTAAAGAATAACTTCTTACTCTAGAATCTCTGTCACTTGACCCGCACCTACAGTTCTTCCTCCTTCTCTAATCGCAAATCGCAAACCCTTTTCCATTGCAATCGGATTGATCAAGCTTACTGTCAATGTAACATTATCACCGGGCATTACCATCTCTACGCCATCAGGTAGGTTACAATCTCCTGTAACATCAGTGGTTCTGAAATAGAACTGTGGTCTATAGCCATTAAAGAATGGTGTATGTCTTCCCCCTTCGTCCTTACCTAGAACATATACTTCACACTTGAACTTGCTGTGTGGTGTAACTGATCCTGGCTTCACTATAACCATTCCTCTTTTAATCATTTCCTTGTCAATACCCCTAAGTAGCAGACCAGCGTTATCACCAGCTTCTCCTCTTTCCAGTATCTTTCTGAACATCTCAACTCCTGTAATAGTTGAAGTCAAAGGCTTAGCATCTGGTGCTTGCATTCCTACGATTTCAACGGGATCTCCAGTATTGATAACACCTCTCTCGATCCTACCAGTTGCAACTGTACCTCTACCTGTGATAGAGAACACATCCTCCACAGGCATCAAGAAATCTTTATCCACGTCTCTTACTGGCTCTGGAATATCAGCATCCACAGCATTCATAAGATCCATTATTGCTTTTTTACCTTCTTCAGTTCCTTCCAATGCTTTAAGAGCAGATCCTGGAATTACAGAAGCATTGTCGCCATCAAACTCATACTGAGTAAGAAGCTCTCTTACTTCCATTTCAACTAATTCCAACATCTCTTCATCATCCACAAGGTCAACCTTGTTCATGAATACAACGATTTTTGGAACACCTACCTGACGACACAAGAGAATGTGTTCTCTTGTCTGAGGCATAGGACCATCAGTAGCAGCACAAACTAAAATAGCACCATCCATCTGAGCCGCACCCGTAACCATGTTTTTCACATAATCGGCGTGACCTGGACAATCTACGTGTGCATAGTGTCTGTTTGCAGTTTCGTACTCTACGTGTGCAGTATTGATCGTGATACCCCTTTCTTTTTCTTCAGGTGCACCATCAATTGCATCGTAATCCATTTTTTCCGAAAGACCTGCTTCTGACAACACGTAAGTGATTGCTGCAGTTAGTGTTGTTTTACCATGGTCTACGTGACCAATCGTACCAATATTTACGTGGGGTTTGGTCCTTTGAAAGGTTTCTTTAGCCATTATACAATTATTTTAAAAATTTATGTTACTAGTTAATATTACTCAATTCTCAGTAATGGAGCCGATGACTGGATTTGAACCGGCGACCCCCTCCTTACCATGGAGGTGCTCTACCACTGAGCTACATCGGCTATTACACCTTTGCAATAGAGCGGAAGACGAGACTCGAACCCGCGACCCTCAGCTTGGAAGGCTGATGCTCTACCAACTGAGCTACTTCCGCATATTTACCCACCTTTCCAGTGGGGGTGATAGGATTCGAACCTATTCAGTCGAAACACCAGATTTACAGTCTGGCCCGGCTCTCCAACTCCGGCGCACCCCCTAGATGATGATATAGGTAAAAGTGAGCCGATGGAGGGATTCGAACCCCCGACCCGCTGATTACAAATCAGCTGCTCTGGCCAACTGAGCTACATCGGCATATACTATTAAATATGTCAATATTTGATAATGCTTTCTTCAAAGCGAATGCAAAAATAGGCTTTTTGGTTTAATATGTAAACATGCTTTACTAAAAATTCTGCTTTTATTTTGCTTTTGGGTGTGCTCTTCTATAAACGTTCTTCAATTCTTGTATGGAATTATGCGTATAGACTTGCGTAGCAGCTAAGCTTGAATGCCCTAAAAGCTCCTTGATGGCATTGAGGTCTGCCCCATTATTCATCATATGAGTTGCAAAGGAATGCCGCAGTACATGGGGAGAGCGCTTGCTGGAAGTGGATATTTGCTTGAGGTAACGAGTGACTAGGTTATATAAAAACTTCGGATAGAGCTGTTTTCCCTTGTCGGTAAGGAATAAATACGGTTCCAGATAATCCTTTATGTCATCCAACTGCTCGTATTTAGCAATTTGATAGTCCTTGATTCTAGTCAATAGTCCAGCAGAAAGAGGGATTAGCCTTTCCTTATTTCCTTTACCCAGCACTTTCATCCAGCTGTTTGAAATGTCAATATCTGAATATCTGAGATTGATCAGCTCCCCCCTTCTCATACCAGTAGCGTAGAAAAGCTCAATGATCAAGGCATTACGCAGTCCCTTGAAGGTAGATGGAAATACGGCATACTCTGGGTCAAACAACTGGGACAGGCTTTGCTCTTGGATGATGGTGGGGAGCTTCTTTGCGGTTTTGGGAGGGGTGATTTTCAAGCAAGGATTGACTTTGATCTTATCCAATCTCAACAAGTAGTTGTAATAGGACCTCAGAGTTGAAAGCTTTCTATTGATTGATCTGGGGCTGATATTGTCATTTACAAGAGCGACCATCCAAGACCGGATATGTATGTGAAGTGCGGTTGAGAGATCTGATACTTCATAAGTAAGTATGAGAAAATCGGAAAACTGCTTAAGATCATTCTCGTAAGACTTGAGCGTATTGTGAGAGTAGCGCTTTTCGTGAGTGAGGTAATCGAGGAAATGTCTAAACATAGAACAAACATATTACAATAAAGTGCAATATGAACTATACTTAGTAAAAGAGAGGTGATTTAGAAGCTGGACACTAATACGTTTGATCAATCTTATTAAGAAATGAGTGATTACTTAGAAATTAATTTGAGATGATCATAAGTATCATTATCAAATTCGATGAAGACTATAATAAACTTTACAGATTCTGCATTTCTATCTAACAACCTATGTTTAACTCCACTTGGAACGAATTTCTTACTCAATAAAGCGCCAAAAGGATTGTAGACAGATATATGGCCTGACATCTTCAAGCTAATATGAATTGATCCAGAGAATTCTTGAAGCTCATAGGATCTTTTACCGTTGGCTGATTCATTAATAAAATTGATGGGGCAACTCACGGGCTCTAATTCAATTTTCGCCTCAGTCGAAACTAATTCTATAGATTCAAAAAAATCAAAGGTGTAGCTTTCCACGGAGAATACAGTATTTAGAGTTGGAAGGTCACCTTGAGTAAATATGGTGTTGTTACTTATAGGATTGACGTAATGCCATACGAGCTCACCACTCGATGTAACTTCTTTAATGACACCTTTGTCTGCCTCACAAATTAGAATGTTATCATTTTCCAAGTATTGAACGCTACCCATTCTTTTTGAATACAAATCCTCATTACCCGTTTCATTATATATCCAACTCGGTCGTAAGTCATGAGCAGAATCAATATTATGCTTATAATCTGCAACAGGACCTATCTCAACTAACTCTGCGGTCGAGAAGTTGATAATTCCATTATTCCTTCCATTATTGAAAAAACTAAAACCTAATAATTCGCCTTCTCTTGGATATACCCAGCGAGCAGAATGTTGTTTAAATAATGATTGTTGGTAAGAAGTATCAACTAGATAATTGTGGATATTACCCCACCTGAAAAGTAGATCCCCACCACTTTGAGCAAGACCTCCATTTGAGGAGGCAGCTTCTGATACAGTAGTACTGTGATCAATGACCACTATCTCATCTATCCCACTGAAACTAAGTAAAATCTGATCTAAGGTCGGTTCATAATCTATTGAATTTGCATGCAGCCAATCAACATGACCAGGACCAAAATTGGTATTAAGATTAATATCTAACCTATTATTAATTACTCCAGGGGAGGTATATTCTGGTAACATACTGTCAATTGTCTGATAGATATGATCCAGCGCATGCCACTCCCAAACAACTTCAAAATTATTATCCGGATTTATTTCAAAAATAGATTCTGAATAGAACCCATCAGTGGATAAGAGCTGCGGAGCTCTACCTAATGCTATAACTTCATCATTGGTATGAAAACTCCAAGCTAGCACTAAAATATTTCCATTGGCTAAAACTTCAAAATCATGATGCAAGTGAAATGTATTGTTTGCTAATTTATATTCCCATAACAATTCACCATCCCAGTTAAACTTTTCAATTACTCCGCCTATGCCTCCTGATGAAAAAACAACAGATCCAACCCGTCCCGCTCTGTACAGGTTTCCATGCTCATCTAGATAAGCAGACAAGCCAGCAAGGTATTCTGACTGCCACTTATTATAAACTACACCACAATTATCTATCAAATATGAATTGTTAGAACGTACAGGGTTAAGCAAGCTTAATTTATCAGAATCTACTTTATTTATGATGGTGCCTACAGTTTGGCTATGAACAAAGTTCGATAATAAAAGTAAAAATAAAATCTTCAATAAAGACATATTACAAATCAAACTGCAGCCCAAAAGAAAAGTAATAAGGTTTGAGTTTTTTCGAAAACAAATCCTCATCATTATTTAAATCTGTTAATCCTTGATTGTATTCCAGGTTTGCAAGAAACCGCTTACTGATTCTTTTACTAATACCAATAAAAACACTTTGTGACCATGATTTCAAATTATTGATATCGATTGGGAGATCTTCTCTGAAGGAATTGTAAGTCAGTATTGAATTGTTTGATATTATTCTTTGAAACTTGATACCTGTGGTTAAATTCAATAGAGATACTTCTTCCCAATCACTTAAAAGTGTAAAACTGTAACCTAAGTCAAGGCTTGCTATGAATAAGTCAAACTCTATAACATAATCATCTTTGTCCACTGTAATACCAGAGGATTTTGACCCTATATTTGAAAATGACTGACGTACTATCAGTGAGCTACGATCTCTGAATGAGTAACCGCCTAAAACACCTACTTCGTAACCTAATTTTCTAAAACCCGTCAAGTTATCACCATCTACCTGAGAAACAAGCATACGTGACGATAAGCCAAAATCAAATTTTTGACCTATCGCCTCATTCGTGGCAAATATTAAAAAACAGATCATTGTAATTATTTTCAGCATTGCTAAGAATTATAAAAAATAACTAATTTCTTTAAATCCTCTTCCTTCTTAGGAGACAACTTATTATCCTTCGCATAGCTAGCAACAGCCCTTCTTTTACTTCTAAATATATCTAGTATTTTTGATTTACTCCTTGGCAATTTTACAGCTTTGCCCATCTTATTCATAACGAAAAATTCTGTTTTTCTTTTGTACTTCTGGTTTAAGTTATTTCTTAAACCCATAGGATTATCGCTTACAGTTACAATTTCGAGATAATGTCTTTTGAGTAAATCCATTTCTCCTTCGACTATTACTTCTAAAAAACCAGATTCCACTTTGCCATTTCTGAAATATTCTGTCAGCTTAAAACGTTTTTCATCGAATATTACAACCTTTACTGACTCTGGGTTTATATTATAAACTTCTCCATTTTTATTAAAAATAAAAGTGCTCGTCGTTAAATGATAATTAGCTGAATCTAAAAGAAATGTAATTGAATTTACATCCTCTGTTTCCAGAGGTGCCCAGTCTCTTGACATAAGCTCTGGGTTGTCTTTTGACTCCTTGGCCCACTCCAGCGCCTGCAAAGTTCTATTGTTAAGCCCAACTATTCCACTCCAAATATCGATTTTAAGCTGATTTTGAAGCGCTGCATTTTTCTGAGAGTGAATCTGGGGTGGAACTCCTATGAAGAAGACGACAGAGATAAGAAAAATTTTCATAGCTAGTGTTTCTTTTAAATTAGTCAATAAATATTTGTAAGCTACAAATTAAAAGAGGCCACAATCTTAATTGTGACCTCTTTTAAAGAATATTTAAAGAAAATTTTTAAAAGTTTAATCAAATCTTAAATAAGAATTCTTTATATATCCCACCACACTCTATCGAAAATTGAAATAGTGGAAGGTGCAGGTGTATTAGGATTTGCAAGAGATTCTGTTTCCGGATATGGTAATCTTCTTGGAATCTCACTACCTGACACCGGCGTAAGCGCAGGAATACCTGTTCTTCTCCAATCATTGAATACCTCTGGATTAGTATACAGTGCTAAGTATTTTTGAGTCATAATATTATTCATATTCACATTGTTAGCATCTATACCTCTACTGGCTATGTAAGCCACAGGATCATCAACTGTAATATCAAGTTGAGCTTCCACGAAACTTGAAGTCAAGCCTCTCACCATTGCGTCAAAAGCACCTTGCTTATCACCTGTAGCCATCAATGCCTCAGCTCTTATGAATTCCTGCTCTGTATAGGACATAAGATCGAGATTCTGTGCACGTATCCATATAGGGTGATCATTAGTATGCATAGCACCATATGTGGCAATTCGTGGGTCGTTGTTAGCTGTCAATAAGTTTAAGTATGGTGTTCCGACTTCACAATCATCTCTCTCGAGGATATACTGATACCACGGTGCAGTTTCGTTGGCGGTTTCTCCGAACTGAAAATCGAAATCATCATCAGAACTTTCAAATCCACCTGCATTAAGTGCAGCCAAAACACGACTATACGCATCCCCATTTATTTTGGATAAATGAAGATTAGCTCTTGCCTCTAATACATTCAACATTTTCAGCCATTGAGCGGCATTACCACCATAGAAAAAATCATCTCCACCTGGCGGATTTCCGCCATCATCTTCAGAAAGTTTAGTTCTTGCAAGAGCAATTTTTTCAAAAATTTGCTGATATATCATTTCCTGAGTATCAAAGTTTGGCGTATAAACGCCATTCTCTCCAAACTTGAAAGCATCACTGTACGGGATAGAACCCCAAGCATCTGTCGCCATCATAATCGTAAAGGCTTCTAATGCTAAGCCAATGCCTTCATAATGAAAAGATCCACCACTTTCATTAGCGATATCTAACATCACACGATTAGCACCAAGGCCTCCTGAATAAACATTAGACCAAGCAGAATTAACATCTGCAGGCACTATTCCATAATTGCCTATGACAGCGAATTGTCTACCGACTCCATCTACATGGCCAGTGTTAATTCCTAAATATCTAGCGAAATCACCTCCATAAGTATAAGCTAATCGAGCTTGCACTTGAGGTAAGAGAACATTTACAGTAGCTGAAGTTGGGTTGTCTGGATCAACATTTGCGTCATCTCCAAAATAGTCTTCACAACTCGTGAAAAATATTAAAAAACCAAATGCAGCTATATATTTAAATAATTTCATAACGTTTTTTTGATTTATGATTTAAAATGAAGCATTCAATGCAACAGAGAATGATCTGATTCCTGGCATCTGAAAATAATCCAAACCCTGTCCATTACTAGTTCCTCCAACTAAAGAAGTCTCAGGATCAAATCCAGTATATGGTGTGCTCAAGAATAGATTTCTTCCAGTAAATGATAGAGATAGGTTATCAAAACCAGCACTAGTAAGTAAATCACCTAGATCATAGCCTAAAGTGATGTATCTCAATCTTGCAAATGATCCATTTTCAATGAAATGCTCAGAAACAGAACCAAAACCTCCTCCATTTCCAGTGTACCAATCCTGGTCTATGGTTACAGCTATATCATTTTCTCCACCTTCACCCGATTTTATACCAGGAAATACAGTCACAGTACCTCTATTTTCTGTCAGTTCAGATGTCCCGAAGAAGGTTAGAGCACCTTTTGTACCATTCCAAAGATCACCTCCCGATTTGAAATCGAATAGGAAATTAACAGATAAACCTTTATACTTAATTGAATTTGTTATTCCTAGCAAGAAATCTGGATTAGGATTACCTAAAATTCTTGGCGTCCCATCCACTAAAGGAAATCCATAATTAGCACTTGTGGGATTATCATCTATAACTAATGCACCTTCAGGATTATACTCACCATCTGGATTGAATATTGGGTTTCCACTAGCGTCAGTATCGTTCACGTGTTGGAATGGGTTTCCAAAAAGTTGCCCGAATTCGTATACTCTAGTTTGATTTCCATCTTCATCTACATCAGGAGCAATGTTGTAAACACCTGTTCCTGTAAATCCATCCAAATATTGATTTTGAACACCTTCTGGTAAAGACTCAACTGTTGTCTTCCATTTTGAAAAATTAAAACCCATATCCCATTGGAAATTTTCTTTGGCAATTGGCGTAAGACTCAATACTATCTCACCCCCTTTAGTAGCCAATTCTCCACTATTCACAAAAGCTCTTTGGAAACCTGTTGTGTTAGGAATGTTTATTGCGATTATCTGATCAACTGAATTTCTATTGTAATAAGTCAAATCCAAGCCAATTCTGTTATTTAAGAATCTTAAATCAGCTCCTAATTCCAAATCAGTGGTTTTAGATGGCTTTAGGAATGGATTTCCTGCTACTCCATTAATCACATATCCTGATTGTCCTCCAAAAGGAAACCCTAGTCCTTGAGTCCAGCCATCACCTATGTCATTAATACTTCCTGAGTTAAGAACATTAGAAACGAAAGGTGTGGAAGTACTGTAAGCGCTAGGTGCACCGCCACCAACTTCAGCATATGAAGCTCGAAGCTTTCCGAAAGACAAACCAGGTATGGTTACTTTCTCTGTAAATATCAAACCCAAAGAAACTGAAGGGTAGAAAAAAGAAATACTTGATGCATTAAAGTCAGATTTAGGATCAATCAGCGTAGAAGACCAGTCATTCCTACCTGTTATCGTCAAGTATAGAAAGTTCTGGAAACCAATATCAACAGATCCAAAAAGACCTGCCGTCTTTATATCAGAGTGACCTATAGCTGGTGTAAATGAAGCAGTATTTCCTAACTCTGTGAATCCAAAGAAATTTAATCCATCTCCTTGTACAAAAGTATTTTTCAAGTTCTCTTCAAATAGATTCAAACCAAAATTATAGCCTAACGAAAAATCATCATTCAAGCTAGTGTTACCCAATAAAGTAAAGTAAAAATCAGTCAGCTTTTTATTGTAATTGTCTTCAATTACTTGGCCAGCAGCAGCATTTCTTGATCCTATTTCAAATCTCTGTACTCTATTATCAGTATAAAAATCAGTCCCTAGAGTGGTCTGGAATGCTAACCAATCCGTAAAATCATACTTGGCAGTGATATTACCAAAGAATCGATTAACCTCATCAGTGAAAGGCGTATTGTTTACAATCCAGTAAGGGTTATCATATCCTCCACCAGCTCTATAATTTCTTTGAGTATTATCTGGGAATTGATAAGCTGTTACGTCATTTGCTGGATCGTCAGATCCATTAGCATTATCAAATGATACAGGTGTTCTCAATAAACCCAGCATGATTCCAGATACATTCGATCCTTGCTGGAGTCTTCTACCACCTGTTTTAACATAATTAGCCGTAAACCTCAGATCCAATTTATCATTCAATGCTTTAGATCCCAAATTCAGGCCGATATTAGTTCTCTCAAAAGTATTTTTTGGCGCAACGCCATTTTCATTAGAATTTCCAAACGAAAATCTGTAATCCATTGCCTTAGTACCACCAGAAACTGACAATGTGGTGTTAAGTCTTGTTCCTGTGCCGAAGAAGTTTCCTAAGTTGTCATACGGTTGAAATTTTGTATTTCCTTCTGATTCCGTAGTCAATTGACCATTTCTATCCCATTTGTAATCGGATCCATCATAGTATAAATCATCAACATTAGCTCCCCAACTTACAGCGTTAGGGAAAAAACCTGGTCCTGGTCCTGACCATGTTCCTCCTGATCCTTGAGAATACTGATCTTGGATACCTACCACGTTAGACACTTGAGACAAGGTCAAACCTACTCCCAGGTCTACACGCAAGCCTTTGTCAGAGCCTCTTTTAGTAGTTATTAGCAAAACCCCTCTAGCACCTTCTATTCCATACAAAGCAGTTGCAGCAGCGCCCTTTAGTATTGAAATATTTTCTATGTCATTTGGATTGATATCCATCGCTCTATTAGAGTTTGCAACACCACCTAATGATCTCTCTGTATGAAACTCACTATTATCCAATCTTACCCCATCAACAACTATGAGTGCTTGATTATTTCCATTGAACGATGTCTGTCCACGTAATACAACTCTGGATGCCGCACCCGCCGCACCTGAAGCTGAAGTTACCAATACACCAGCCGCACTACCTGCCAAGGCATCGACTGCACTTACAGTATTAGCACTCTTGATTGTTTCTGAGCTTACTTTCTGTACTGCATAACCGAGAGCCTTTTCATCTCTGGAAACGCCGAGAGCTGTTACGACTATCTCATCTAAAACCTCACCCTCTCTCAAGGTGATAACGATATTTTCAGCACCGCTAATATTAACAGTTTGGGTCGTATAACCCGTGTAACTGACCACCAATTCTGTCGTTCCTTCTGGAACTTTCAATTTGAAAGAGCCATCTATATCAGTTATAGTTCCTACATCAGAACCAGCTACCAATACATTAGCACCTATCATAGGTAGACCTGTATCATCAGAGATAACTCCCGATACAGTTCTTTGAGATATTGCAACTCCTGTGACAAGGAGGAATATCAAGAATGTGTATATATATTTCATATTATGTTATTCTTATTAATTAGTAGTTATTTCTGGCCAATCCGTTCCACCTTCTCTTGTAATGACAACGTCGCCACTATCACCATAGGTATTAGACCAACTGATGGATAATTCTGGTCCTGAAACTGAAGTGATAATCCAAGAATATGGTAATTCATACTGGTCCATTCCAGATACAGTGATTAAACCACATATATCTGTAAAAGCTACACCACCATCAGTAGCTGGAGCATCACTCCAACAAGAAGATTCGTATTGTCCAAAACCAAGATCTGACACTCCGTAAACACCGCAGCCTAGATCAAAAAATGTAACTGTTCCAGTTACTTCACCCGATGGACAAGGTGTTGGACTATTTGCAGCTACGAGATTCGTGCTGACATAAGTATGATTTCCTCCCAGACTAGAGGCACACCCGACATTAAAGTTCAAAGGGTTAGATGAACGATACTCTCCTGTGCTAGTAACAGCTTCGAAACCTATCGTAACGAGATCACCTACGCTAACATCCGTTACACTCAATGCTGACAACAGGTCTGGCATTGCGATTTCCACAGGCCCTGGCAAGGTACTCACTGAACTTAAAATTTGATTACCACCTCCGTTGTAAGAAGCTATAATGTTTGCTGAATTAACTTCTTCACCTTCAGAATCCACATTGAAAGTAACTGTAGAAGCATTGGGATCAGTAAGAAAGCACCCACTTACATCGTTAGCACTAACGACAGCTCCTTTGGGTTGGTAATTGTCTTCCGCAAAAGTAGTTCCCACTGGATCATCACTACAGCCAAAAAAGGCAAGTGCGAAAACAATGAAAACAAAGAATAATTTTTTCATATTAATAATTTGATTTATTACACGATGATAAAGTCAAACTAAAAGGGTGAAGTACAATACAGTAGAAGCTGGTCGAATGACCATTAATTTAGTTTTTTTTCATACTGATTATACTGCAGTCTCTTCTAATAAGGACTTCTAATTCAAACCAAGGTAGAGAATTCATCAAAACTTCTGTTAATAAATTCACTTTTTTTTAACACCGAGTTAACATAAGATTCCGTTACTTAAGACGAAGACAGAGATTACATGGTTGGGCAGAAATGACAATTAATATTCATATTATAATTAACTGTAATTAGTAAAACATTGATTATCAAAGCTATGAATTGATTTTATTGATTTGGTGCAAATACATGGAAATCACATTCTGAATGCCATAGTAGAGCGCATCTGATATAAGGGCATGCCCTATGGACACTTCCAGCAATTCAGGAACCTCATGCACATAATAATTAAGATTATCAAGATCCAGATCATGTCCTGCATTGACTCCCAAGCCGAGAGTGGTAGCCTTCTGAGCTGCCTTGATATGTTCAACTACGGCTTTTGCCCTATCATTATAATAATCATTTGCATACTGGCCTGTATAAAACTCAACTCTATCCGTTCCTGTATGCACTGCTGCCTCCACCGCGGCTTCAGTCGCTTCCAGAAAGAGTGAGACTCTAATGCCTTTATCATGAAATTCTTTTATCACTTTTGTCAGTAAATCCTTGTGCAAGATTGTATTCCATCCCTCACTAGACGTCAGAACACCTGGAGGATCTGGGACCAAAGTCACCTGGTCAGGCAAAACCTCACAGACAGCATCTATGAATTTTCTATTGGGATAACCTTCAATGTTGAATTCTGTAGTGACTAACTCCTTGAGCGGTGCCAGATCACTATACCGTATATGGCGCTCGTCAGGCCTGGGATGAACCGTAATTCCCTGCGCTCCATATTCTTCACAATCGCGAGCAAACTGTAGCAAATCAGGCCGATCTCCACCTCTGGCATTCCTTATCAAGGCTACTTTATTAATATTTACACTTAGTCTGGTCATATCTGATTATGAGTTTAGGATGATAGCCGTAAGTTTAACGCCTCAAAAGTATCTGATTTGAACTCAATAACGACATAGTGGCAGAAGGCTTAACACAACGCGTCCAGACAGCAGTACTGTTTGGGATACCTGTCTTAGGATTGGTGTTCTATAGTAATCTTACTAGAACTATTTTCATCGCGTTATTGATAGGATTGACCGCGATGGAATATCTCCAACTGCACTACCAGCCCTTATCTGCACATATAAGCTCGGTCATCTTTGCCAGTTTGGGGACCTTCGTAATCGCAATGGGCTCTTATACAGGCTACATCCCCGAATACGTATTATTGATAATAGGTCTGATTTCAAGTATTATTTATCTGGTCGATTTATTATTAAAAGAACAAGCTTGGCTAAGGCAAGCGCCTGGCTTGACGACGCTGCTATACACAACCATCCCATTTTCAATTCTCCTTGCCCAGCATTCCAAGCCCTACTTTCATGCTGTGCTGATTGGTGCCTTGGTGCTGATATGGATAAGTGATTCAGGGGCCTATTTCGTGGGCAAGAGCCTAGGCAAACGTAAGTTGATGCCTTCAGTCTCTCCAGGTAAATCATGGGAGGGATTCTGGGGTGCTGGCATGTGTACGATGTTGGCCAGTTATATTTTTGCCAGCTTGCTTGGAGTCTTTAGTTTTAAGACCTGGGCACTCATCGCACTCTGTGTATGGGTATTTGGCAGCTTGGGAGACTTGGTGGAATCCAAACTGAAAAGAAAACTCAAAATCAAAGACTCTGGAACAATACTCCCTGGGCACGGTGGCTTCTTAGATAGATTTGATGGATTTTATTTTTGTTTGCCCTTTGTAATATTAGTGATCAATCTAACGCATAACGTCTAAAGCATAGCTATGACATTTCATAAAGAAGGCTACCCTACTCTGATCCTCACCTTGGTAATAAGTGGGCTCCTTTTATTTCTTTCCAAGTCTTTCGGACCACTTTGGATTTATTGTCTCGCTGTCCTGCTTTCACTCTTTCTGTTGATCATAGTTCTACAATTTTTCAGAAGCCCAAAAAGAAAAACCAAAGCTGAAAATCTCAATCAGGTATTGACTCCTGCAGATGGAAAAGTAGTGGTCATAGAAAAAACATTTGAACCTGAATTTCTCAAAGCCGAGTGCTGGCAAGTGTCTGTATTCATGTCCCCTCTCAATGTACACATCAATAGAAACCCAGTGAGTGGAGAGGTGGAATATCTCAAATACCACCCTGGAAAGTATTTGGTAGCCTGGCACCCCAAGTCCTCCACCGAAAATGAAAGATTTACCACTTCGTACAATACCCTTAAAGGCAAAGTGCTAATACGCCAAATAGCAGGTGCCTTGGCCAGAAGAATCGTGAATAATCTAAAAACTGGTCAAACCGTTGCGCAGAGTGATGAAATGGGATTTATCAAATTCGGATCGAGGGTGGACATTTTTTTACCACTTTCCGCGACAATAAAAGTAAAGATGGATCAGATGGTGAAGTCCCCTATCGACGTCATCGCAGAGTTTTGATCTGGGCTGCTAAGAAGGTCATCAGAGATAGGGTCGGATAATATCTTCTATGGCTTCCGCCCAGAGTGGATTCTCATTGAGACTTTCCACCAAGTCCAATTTCTCTCCACCCATCTCTATGAATTCTTCATGATACTCATCTCCGATTTCGATCGTCGTCTCGAGACAATCTGAAACAAAAGAAGGGGAAAAAACCAAAAGTTTCTTCACACCATCACTTCTGAGTTTCTTTAGAACATCAGGCGTGAAAGGTTCGGTCCACGGGTCTTTGCCCAATCTGGATTGGAAGCCTATTGAGTATTGCTCTCTAGACAAACCCAATTCGTCAGCAATCTTAAAAGCCGTATCATAGCATTGCGCAGAATAGCACATCTTATTCGAATCACATATCGACTGGCAACAGTCCTTCGACTGGAGGCAATAGTTACTGACATCAGACTTCCTTAACTGGCGCTGTGGAATACCGTGAAATGAAAACAGGAAATGATCGTATTCAGCCATATCATATTTCCTGGCATTATCAGCGAATATCTTGATCAACTTAGGGTGATCATGATAAGAACTGACGCAAGCTAACTCCGGTATTGTCAGCCAACTGGTTATGACTTTCATGGCTTCCTCTATAGCTGAGCCAGAACTAGCAGAGGCATAGTGTGGGAACATGGGGAAAATGACAATCTTGTCCACCTTGGCTTTTTGAAGTGCCTCAGCCGCCGTATCGATAGAGGGATTCTGATAACGCATACCTAGCTCCACCACATACTCTGAGCCCAGCCTTTCCTGCAGCATATCCTTGATCTTATAACCATAATGTTTCAATGGTGAGCCGTTGTCTGTCCATAGTTCTCTATACAACTTACCAGACGGAAAGGCTCTGAATGGCGCAATAATTCCCCTGACTAGGATGTTACGAAGGATAGGATTAATATCAATTACACGAGGGTCGAGCAAAAATTGTCTCAAATATCTCCTGACTGAGCCTGTAGAAGGATCATCTGGAGTGCCCAGATTAATTAATAATACGCCGATCTTGGAAGTTCTAGCTGCGCTCATATGCTTGTTAGACTTATTGAAACGCAAATAACTTTATTTGGTTTCAGCATTTATCCATCTATTCCATTATTAGTATCACAATTCAGTCATATTCACTTAATCACTTTAGAGTATATTGGACCTCTATTCAAATATTCATAAATGTCGAAACCGCTCATACTCGTTACTAATGATGATGGAATCACCTCACCAGGCATCCGTGCTCTCATAGCCTGCGCTGCAGAATATGGACAGCCCTTTGTCGTGGCGCCAGATTCACCTCAGTCAGGTCAAGGCCATGCCATCACTTTGACCGAGCCTATCAGACTCAAAGAAGTGGATATATTCGAAGGTATAACAGCTTATGAATGTTCTGGCACGCCTGCAGATTGTGTCAAGCTCGCCAAGAATGTACTACTCCGAGATAAGACCATAGATCTCTGTGTATCGGGTATCAACCATGGCTCAAATGCTTCCATCAACATCATTTATTCTGGCACCATGTCGGCCGCCATGGAAGCTAGCATAGAAGGCATTCCCTCCATAGGCTTTTCAATGGAAGATTATTCCTACAAAGCTGATCTGACTGGTTGCGTAAAATATGCTAAGATGATCATCGCCTCCGTTCTTGATGGTGCAATGAAAGAGAATA
>Ga0209187_1000600_pt1 | contig 57268 bp, 46 predicted proteins | sample BantaG_FD_187430 | JGI IMG/M metagenome (GOLD analysis project Ga0209187, IMG submission 187430) | Marine algal microbial communities from Bantry Bay, Ireland - BantryBay_4 metaG (SPAdes) (version 2) | ecosystem: Host-associated > Algae > Red algae > Unclassified | place: Bantry Bay, Ireland...
GTCTTCGAGAATTTCCGCGACCGTCATTTCAGACATCAACATATCCAACACGACCTCAACGGGCCAACGCATCCCACGTATGCAAGGCTTTCCATGACAGATATTGGGGTTGATTGTGATTCGGTTGTTGTATTTCATTATGTTTTCTTTTTCCAAAGATAAGGAATTTTAGGTGATTTTGCCATTCCCCTCACAAATTCGTAAATGCAATAACAAAATAATAATAGTGCCAACTCCTACCACAGAATTGGAACGTCTGATAGCGATGCTGCATCCGTGCGCGAGCATGGCAACGCAAAGCATAAGCTATGGTACTTTGCGACACCAACATATTTAAGTCTGAATATTGTCTCTCGAAATATAGAAGGTAACTCTATCATAATTAAAGTGGTAGTTTAATTTAATCCAATAAAGTCCTTCGAGATTTCTTTGTTTTAAAAACAACAAAGTTGAATTGCCTTCTGTTAGTAGTGTCTAAATTGTACATTTCAATCAACTCTTGTACAAAACCCGACAATCAGATAGCCGTCAATCATAGTAAATGAAAACAATCAAAGAATTAATAGATTTAATCACCTTAGAAAAAATTGATAATCAGACTTTTGTAGGTGGCAATTACAAAACACCTTGGGGACGTGTATTTGGCGGACAAGTGTTGGGACAGTCGCTTCATGCTGCGTATCAAACCGTACCCGAAGACCGCTTTGCCCACTCGATGCACGGTTATTTTATACTTGCAGGGGATATTAATGAGCCGATTACTTACGAAGTAGATACGATAAGAGACGGCGGAAGTTTCACGACCCGACGTGTGGTAGCGATGCAAAAAGGTAAAGCGATTTTTAATATGTCGGCTTCTTTTCAGCTTCGTCAAGAAGGTTTCAATCATCAATTGAGCATGCCTAATGTACTGCCGCCAGAGGTTTTACTCCCCGATATTGAGCAATTTTCAGTACTGAAAGATTCCTTACCCGGCTTGTACAAACGACTGACTATTATGCACCCTAACGCGATAGAATTTCGTCCGGTAGAGAGCCTTGAACTACTACAACGAGCGCGACCTTACCGCCATGTTTGGATAAAAACCAAAGATAAAGTCGAGCTTGATTTGCCAATGCAACACCAGTTGCTTGCTTATGCCTCTGACTATAATCTATTGACCACCTCAGCTTTACCACATCTCGATAAAGTCTTCACTCAACCCGTATTCTTCGCCAGCCTTGACCATGCGATTTGGTTTCATCGCGACTTTCGTATAGATAAATGGTTGCTGTATGCTGTGGAAAGTCCAAGCAGTTCTAATTCCAGAGGCTTTTCAAGAGGCAATATTTTTGATAGAGAAGGACGTTTGGTAGCTTCAGTTGTTCAAGAAGGCTTAATGCGACAGGTCAGCACATAAATCACTGTATATCAAATACTTACACTCATTTTCGTATAAAACAGAAAGAAGTAAATGTTAATTTTCTTTCCATTCATCTGCTAATCTCACATTTTTTTAAAATTTTATTAACGTTTAGGCAACGTTTTTGCTATAAAATACGTTACAGATAATGTAAAACGGCTATAAAAGATATTTTTGTGAAAAATATGACATAATTATTTTTGTAAAAACAATTTAATACTTGGCAGTAAATAGTTTTTGGAAAATATCTTTTGTATCTTAGCGTCTTAAACATCAGATACAAAGCATAAGCCCAATGAGAAGCAAATGAAGCAGATAAAAATATTCATATCACTACTCGCATTTTGTCTATTTATCTTTGCCATTACAGCAAAGGATCTGCCCTATGTTGCTCCTACTGAAACAAACACTACCCTTTCTCCTCCTGGTCCGGCAGACCCGAAAGCCAAAGCAGTCATTGACAGTATATATGAGCGATATGACGAATTCAAATCGCTAAAAGTTGACATGGTCTATTCGACGGGTTATCAAAATAACTTTGAATCTGACACCATACAAGGTTTCATGGAAGGCGATAAATATCGCTTAGAAATGCCTCATCAAGAGGTCGTACATGATGGAAAGAAAGTCTGGTTTTATAACAAAGTTTCCAAAAAGGTTTTCCATAGACCCAATAATCCCGAAGAATTCAACTTTATGTACCCCACCAAGGTACTCAGAAGTTGGGAATCTACCTTCAACTACTCTATTGCAGGTGAATGGAATAGGGGCGAACACACCTATGTTAGAATGTTGTTTGTCCCCAAAACTGATGAACTAAGTACACCCGACTCACGACAAATTAATCTATTTATAGATAAGAGTAATTTCCAAATTCTAAAAATCACCTTCTCCAAACCCGATGGTTATATTCATGTCTTAGACTACCATGACATGAAACCAAATATCAAATTTGAACCAACCGTATTTGAATTTGATTTTTCATAAAATTCACTCCACACCTTAATATTCAGGCACACATAAAATATCCTACAGATCCGTTTTAATGTGACTTCTTACATTTTCCTTTCCCTTTCAGGTATAAAAAACATTCACAGAATAGGTTATCTTTTGAACTTTTACCGTCATATTTGTGACATTTAAAAGAAAAAGTGGATTGGATTCAATAGAAATTGACCGATTTGCTTAAATGTATTTTCATTTTCTAACCAAATTATACTTAGATATGTTTAAAGAATTTAAAGAGTTTATTCTGACCGGCAACGTCATTGATTTTGCAGTAGCGGTCATTCTCGCCGGAGCCGTAGGACTTGTTGTCAACGGTTTTGTCAATGACATCATTATGCCACTTGTCGGACATTTTGCAGGCGGTATGGATTTTGCCAACCTCAAATACGTACTCAGCGAAGCAGTAGGAACAAAAGGTACTGATGGCTACAAACCTGAAAATGCTATCCGTTGGGGTGCATGGATCAATTCTATCATCAACTTGTTAATCGTTGGCTTTGTATTGTTTATGATCGTTAGATCGTACAACAAAGCAAGAGGTGGCGCACCTGATGCAGGTCCTACCGATAATGAACTATTGGTAGAAATCAGAGACTTACTGAAAAAATAAATTATTAGCTGTAGCTAATAATTTACAATATAAAACGGTTATCATCTTAGTAGTAAGTCAATCTAATTATGATATGTTGCTTTGAGTGAAATTTTTTCGAGTACGAGGCGGAGATTATTCAGCATAGCCGTAGCTACGCTGGATGTTCTCCAACAAAGTAATCGGACAAATTTCGCCAAATGAACTTATCATAATTAGTTTGACTTACTACTTAGTACACTGTTTTATAAATTTATTTACATTTTTTGACGTTTATTTTGAAATGAATCGAATCAAAAATGACGCGAATACTCACTGTATTTAAGGATTTTTTGGTGAAGAGTCATTTTAAAAGAAATACTCAAAAAAGTAAATAAATTTGTGAAACAGTGTACTTAGGGTGATAACCATTTTTTTTATGGGCTATTGTAGAAAAAAAACACTAATTTTGCCGTAACCCAGACATTCTTGTCTGACAACAACCATAGACCAGACAGGAATGTCTGGGTTACGTTTTACAATGAAAATTCTTCAACTGTGTAAAAAATTTCCTTATCCGCTCAAAGACGGTGAATCTGTCGCAGTGACCTACCTTAGCAAGGCATTGTATGAATTAGGTTGTGAATTAGATTTGCTCGCAATGAATACCACCAAACATTACATTAATCCTGACGACATTCCTTCCGACTATGACCATTACAATGAAATAATATTGAGTGATTTGGACAATAGAATTAAAGCGAAAGATGCTTTATTTAATTTATTCACGAAAGACTCATACCACGTAGTTCGTTATATTTCAAAAGATTACACTCAAAAATTAATACAATTATTAAGAAATAAGAAATACGACATCATCCAACTCGAAACGCTCTATCTCGCGTCTTATGTACCCGTCATACGTGCCCATTCGGATGCCCGTATCGCCATGCGCTCGCATAATGTGGAATCCGAAATCTGGCAACGCATCGCACAAAACACCCCACGCGGACTGAAAAAATGGTACGTCAACCTTCTTGCCAATCGCCTTCAGAAATTTGAACTTGACCAACTCAATACCTATGATATGATGGTTGCCATTACGAGTCGCGATCTTCAACATTTTCGGAAAATGGGGTGTACGATAAATGGACAAGCAGCACCTATCGGGCTTGATTTGAGTGAGTATGGGAGTGGCGAGTGGCGAGTAGCGAGTAGCGAGATTAACTTAGCCCCCTCCAAAGGGGGAGATGTGAACGTGAAGCCCTCCGAAGAAGACGCAGAAGAAAAATTCTCTAATGGAGAAGATGCTAATGTGAGGTCTGCCGAGAAAAAAAATCCTAATCGAAGTAGTTTTTCGCGGAGCGAAAAACCTCCCTCTTTGGAGGGGGCGAGGGGCTGGAACACACAACCAACCAATCACCAGTCACCAATCACCAGTTACCAATCTCTCTCCTTCATCGGTTCGCTCGATTGGATGCCTAACTTAGAGGGCTTAACATGGTTTTTGGAAAATGTATGGCAGCAAGTCATCAAAAAACATCCGAATATCACCCTACATATCGCAGGGCGAAATACACCGGATTGGTTGCATAAAAAAGCTATTCAAAATGTCATTATTCATGGTGAAGTGGAAGATGCCCGCGAATTTATTACGGCACACCCTATAATGATTGTACCTTTGTTTTCAGGTAGCGGGATGCGTGTCAAAATCTTGGAAAGTATGGCACTTTTCAGGGTGACGATTACGACGACATTGGGCTTGGAAGGCATTGACGCACAGCCTGATACAGAAGTTCTGATAGCAGATACAGCCGATGATTTCATTCGACAAATTACATTTTGTCAAGAAAATAAAAACGAACTACCACAGATAGGCGCGGCTGCCCGCGCCTTTATTGAGGAGCATTTTGATAATAAAAAAATAGCAGCACGACTGTTGGAATTTTATAAAACGTAGCGCGGTACTTCCAGTCCGCGTCTCGCATGGCAATCGCATAAAAAATTAACATTTTGAATTTAATTAGCACTAATAATCAGATAATTACAAAATTAATTATTTTGCATTGAAATATATTTATATCTCTAAATGAGATTCAATAAGTAGTATTCAAAATATTATTCTGAATATTAGTGTTGAATATTTCAATATCGAAACAAAATTAAGTCAAAACTGTATTTCCCTGCGTTTTTTTATGCGATTGCCATGCCGCGTCTCGCCTTAGTTTAGCTAAACTAAGGCGAGGAACAGGCTAGAAGCATCGTTCTACGGAGACGCGGACTGGAAGTGCCGCGCTACGTGAGTGACGCTATGAAAATACTTGTACTGACATCACGATTTCCATATCCTATCGAAAAGGGGGATAAATTGCGGATTTATCGACAAATCCGGGGCTTATCGGCGCGTCATGATGTGGTGCTATGTTCGCTGACCGAACAGCGCATTTTGGAAGATGATTATGCAGAATTGAAGCAGTATTGTAGCGAAATATACACGTTCAGATTACGAAAAAATCATATCGCACTCAATCTCGCCAAAGGTTTTTTGAATGGCTTGCCGATGCAGGTCGCGTATTTTTACAAACGCAATTTTCATCGTAGTATTCATGGTATTATTCAAAAAGAAAAACCGGATGTGGTGTATTGTCAGTTGGCTCGAATGGCAGAATATGCGCGTGATTTGCCCTTGCCGAATGTAGTGGATTACATGGATGCTTTTTCGGTCAATGCCAAGCGTTGGTCGGAGAATGCACCGCTATATTTGCGTCCATTTTTAGCGAGGGAAGCATGGAAAATGATGCAGTATGAAGTGGATATATTTGCAGATTTTGACGCGCATACGATTATTTCTACACAAGACCGTAATCATTTGAATATCAACACAAAAGAACGTATAAAGATCATCCCAAACGGCGTAGATTTTGATTTTTTTCAAAGAAAAAAAGAAAAAAAACCGTCTTATGATTTAGTGTTTGTAGGAAATATGGGTTATGCGCCGAATGTAGAAGCCACGCGTTTTTTGGTGCAGGAAATTTTACCAAAATTACAACATGAAATCCCTACTTTGCGCTTGCTCATCGCGGGTGCGCGACCTGCGCCAGAAGTCCTTCGTCTGCAAAGCGAACAGGTGACGGTGACGGGTTGGGTGGATGATATTCGGGATGCTTATGATGATGGCGGAATTTTCGTTGCACCACTTTTTATGGGCGCGGGTTTGCAAAATAAAATCTTGGAAGCGATGGCGATGGGCGTTCCTTGTGTCACGACTTCGATGGTCAATAATGCCATTGGCGCGAAGGCAGATACCTCGATTATGTTGGCGGATAATGCGGATGAATTTGCTGAAAAAATTATACAACTTAGCAAAGATGAAACTTTGAGAAAAAAATTGAGTTATGAAGGATTAGTTTACATTCAAGACAACTTTGCTTGGGGAGCGTTTGTTAGAGATTTAGAGCAGATTTTTGAAGGAGTTATCGAATGGTAATTAACTGACGTTACGCAGTAACATGTCCGCAGTCTTTCGGTCGGCGGTCAGCAGTTAGCGCGAGCCTGTTTCACGCATGACTGCGGTCTGACCAACTATGGACTGTTCTGGGGAAAAATGTCGTTGAATACTCAAATCAAACATTTTTAGTAACATCAGCAATTAATTTATTACAAAAAATATACTATAAATTGGATTGGTTATTTCGCAATAAATACAAACTCTGGGTCATCAATACAACTGAAAGCCCCAAACTTTATCTTTGGGATAATTGGAAACCCCTATTCCCCAGCCTAAATTCATTAATCGGATTATCAAAAAATACGCCTTATATTAGAAGCCATCAAGCTTATGAGGATAAAGACGGATGGCTTGGATTTGGTCGAATGCAATGGAGCAGAAAAAACAATATTAAATGGACTTCCAAGTATCGAAATAATGAAACCGAACAAAAGGGATTGCTGTTTTTTGATACGGAAGTTTGGGCGCCTGACTGGAATCAATGTGTTGATAGAGCTGTTTACCCTGATATTTATATCAAACTTTATCATCATGAACAAGTGGATGAAATAAAAGAGGGCATTCTGATTGCTATACCCAAGAAAATAGCAAAGAAAAATCATCAAATGATTGAGTCTAATGTCCGTGAAATACAGCAAAAAATTCCAAAGTCCACCTTATCAATAGAAGATAGATTGTGGCTACCGGATAAGAAGTTTCCAAATAGAATTGAAGATATGAATCCGCGTGAATTAGCTCAAATAATACATCCGAAATTATAATTGAGCGTTTGTGTTTAGTTGTCTTTGTCGGGCTAATTGTTTAACTTTATCAAAAATAAAAATTATGAGTACGGCAGAATTGAAAAATGATATTTGCAAAAAAGTTTTAGAAACAGACGACTCTGTGATATTACTCGAAATCAATGCTTTATTTGATGCACTTTCATCAAATGGTAACGGGAATGAAGTGGATATTCCACAGTGGCAGATAGAAGAAAATCGAAAACGTGTAAAAGCCTATTATGAGAATCCTGATATTGCTGTTGATTTCAAAACCGCTATGCAAGCCATTAAAGAAAAATCGTAATGTATCAGTCAATTATAATGCCCCTTGCGATAGAAGATATCAACAAAGCTTTCGCTTGGTATGAATCCTGAAAGATGGAAAGAACGTTGATTCTCAAATTCAAAAAATGAACAAAATCGCCCTCATATTAATTTTAATCCTATTCATTTCCTGTAAAGAAAAACCAACTTACAATCCATTTGACAACCAATTTAATATCTCTGTGAGTCAATTAGTTAGGGATAAATATGACACTATTTCTGCCGGATGCGGTTACTTTAATTTGACTAAAAATTCGGGAAAGTTTAGACCGTATTATCAAATTTATGCGGATGATTTTCACAAAATTCTGGCAAAGGGATTTACATACGAAATTGATTCCTTCGTAATCCCAAAAATTCACGATGGTGCATTGATGCAGCAACAAATGGATTCTATTAGGAATTTACCATTTGACAAAAAAACGATGAATACGGAATTAGGTAAATTTGGTTATCAAATCATTCAACAAGAATCAGATACGTTAAAAATCATAAACAAAGACACCATTATAACAAGAATTAGGCTATCTACTAATCTACATAATAGAAGCATTGTGAGAGTAATAGAATACCTTAAATCGAAGCCAACCAATCACTAATCCACCAGTCACCAATCACACAAACATGCAAAATAAATTAAATACAATAGAAGAAGCCATAGCCGACATCAAAGCCGGAAAAGTCATCATCGTAGTGGACGACGAAGACCGCGAAAATGAAGGCGATTTTATCTGCGCGGCGGAGTGCGTGACCCCCGAAATCATCAATTTTATGGCAACGCAAGGACGCGGCTTGATTTGTACGCCAATTATCGAAGACCGTTGTGATGAGTTGCAACTCTACCCGATGGTGAGTGACAATACGGCACTACATGAAACGGCGTTTACGGTGTCGATTGACCTCTTGGGGCAAGGCTGCACAACGGGTATCTCGGCTTACGATCGTGCTACGGGTATTCGCGCGATGATTGACCCCGAAACGAAGCCTTCAGACTTTGCGCGTCCGGGTCATATTTTTCCCTTACGGGCAAAACGCGGGGGCGTATTGCGTCGTACCGGACACACGGAAGCAGCGATTGATTTGGCGAAAATGGCGGGTTTTTATCCGGCAGGTGTCTTGGTCGAAATTCTGAATGAAGACGGCACGATGGCACGTTTGCCCGACCTCTATAAAATAGCCGATAAATTTGATTTAAAAATTATCGCTATTAAAGACCTCGTTGCGTATCGTATTAAAAATGAGACACTTATCAAGCGTGATGTAGCCGTAAATATGCCTACAAAACACGGCGATTTTGAACTGATTACTTACCAGCAGTTGACGACTGGCGAAGTACATCTGGCATTGGTGAAAGGACGTTGGGAGAAGGGTGAATCTATATTGGTTCGTGTACACTCCTCGTGCGAAACGGGTGATATTTTGGGATCGTTGCGCTGTGATTGTGGCGACCAATTACAGAAGGCGATGGAATTGGTGGAGAAAGAAGGCAAAGGCGTAGTATTGTACATGCGACAAGAAGGACGCGGTATTGGTTTGTTGAATAAATTGAAGGCGTATAAGCTGCAAGAGGAAGGTTTTGATACGGTCGAAGCTAACGAAAAACTTGGCTTCAAACCCGACCAACGCGACTATGGCGTAGGCGCGCAGATTCTACGCGATTTGGGTGTTTCTAAAATAAAATTGATGAGTAATAATCCGAAAAAACGTATCGGATTAATTGGTTACGGCTTGGAGATAGTGGATAATATCCACATTGAAGTTGAGCCGAATAAGCACAACGAAGATTATCTAAAAACAAAGCGAGATAAGATGGGACATGATATTTTGAAGGGGTAAAATAGTCCGCAGGAAAACGTGAAGTATAATAAAAATCCACGTTTTCCTCTGGACTAAATTGTCTTAGTACACTGTTTTATAAATTTATTTACATTTTTTGACGTTTATTTTGAAATGAATCGAATCAAAAATGACGCGAATACTCACTGTATTTAAGGATTTTTTGGTGAAGAGTCATTTTAAAATAAATACTCAAAAAAGTAAATAAATTTGTGAAACAGTGTACTTAGTACATTGTTTATTAAATTTCTTATCGTTTTTGACGTTTATTAACATCCTCCAAAACTTTGGGTTTTTCGATTGCTTCTATCGGTTTTTTGCCTTTTCCATACTTTGATTCATCAATACTGAGTGATTCGATAATTTTTTGATACAATTTATTCGTCGCTTCGGCATCACTAAACCACGCTGATATATTGCGCTCCAAGTCTTCTTCTGTTATGCTATGAATGTCGTAAATGTGATTATAATAAATCGTCAAAAGGCTATCTTTTACCCGCGTTTTTTCGGATTGTACAGAGGCTTCAACCAAATGAATATCTTTCATTATAGCAATCATTTTTTCCTCCGAAAAATCGGGTACTACCTTTTCCTCTTTCTTCTCCTGACAAGCGATCAAAGTCATTATTGCAATGAGAATCCACAGCACTTCTTGTTTTTTTATTTTAAAAAACATTCTATATTATTTAATAATTTTAAATATTCATCAAAGTATCTACTCAATACTCATTGATTCGTCAACTCGCTACTCGCCAACTCGCCACTATATTTATTATACAAAAATGAAATAATCAACAGCAATATACCCAGCGAAACAAAAACAATGGTTTTAGAAATCGTATTGAGGTGCGCGATGTCGTAAGCAAATAATTTGAATAAAGTCAAGGCAAACAAAACGATAGCTGCGACACGCAGATACTTTTTCTTTTTCCAAATACCAAGTGCTATAACTAACAGCGAATAAACACCCCATAGAATACTGAGTCCAAGTTTGTACGATTGTGTAGAATGTGCCATATCCATCCAATGTATCAACTCGCTACTCAATATCCACACGATACATATATGTAGTAAAATCTCGAATTTGGGAAATGGGTTTTTGGCATAATCTTGACGAGTTAATTGGTAAAATCCATACATAAAAGCTGCAAAAACCGCAAGGAAAATATATCGAATCGCAATATTAAAATTACTTACATTATAATATTTCGCCGAACTTTGACTCAGGTAATTGTCCCTCAATTGGCTCAGTGCAAAAAGCCCAACACCAAGCATAAATATACAAGCAAAGGTATTGAATCCAAGATTAATTTGCCTTAACATTTCACTCTTCCAAACTCTAATACTTAAAAAAGATAATATGGTCAGAAAAGCTAATGAATAAACAGCCAGCCAAACAGTTTTAAAAAGTAAAATATTATAATTACCAGGGAGGTATTGATCGGGTTCAGCCTTCGAGGATGCGGTATATAATTGATTAAAATAATCACTGATTTCTAAGTGAAATGTCATATAAATCACAAACAATAAAATACCCGCTACGACGTATTTGACCGATTTAATAAAGTCTCTGTGATTCCCGAATGTCGGACGATATTTTTTATTTGAATTAAGGTATAAAATAAAGCTGAAAGCCGCAATAAACAAGACCGAACTCAAAAAACGAATATTGAAAATAGGACTTACCGTCGAGTCACTTCCGAAAAAATTAAAATATATATTTCCCCAATCATCTTGCAAGCTTGTAAATGCCAAAATCATCAAAGGATAAGACAAAATTTCATAGACAGATACGTTTTTTGTTCTGCCAATCCAAAACAACAAAGCTGCCTCTCCGGTCCACAGTAGCGTCACCCAGTTTCCATCTAATTGAATCGGAATAGCTGCCGTAATAAAAACCAAAACCAAACCCGATACCACATAAAATAAGTTCCTGTCAACCAGTTTTTTACGATATATCACAAGACTGATAGCGAAGTGTATCAAGGCATTAATCAGTGCAAACAAACCCAAGTATTTTTTCCACGTATCATGCTCCCCCAATATCATATAACCCAAACCAAAAAAGACAAAAGAATTGGTCAATAGAAGTATAATGTCGGCTATGCCGAATTTTTCATTTTTCAGTAATTTATAGGCTAAAAAAGTGGCATAAAAAATAGCAAAAAAGACTGTCAGAAAGGTTAGAGCTGTACCAAAATCAACAGATTTTTCATAACCCAAACCATACCATCCGGCGTACATCAGCCACGTCAAAGTAAAGGCAACATAATAAGTCGGTTTCCAATATCGAAACACCGCCACAGCCAGAATTCCTGCATTAATAATCGCCATATAAGAGAACAATGTAGTCATACTTCCCGGCTCAGTACTCAACAAAAACGGTACAGCATACGCCCCAACCAAACCAATCATCGCAATCACCTGACGGTCATAATTCACCGCAGCGATTACGGTAAATACCGTAAACACCAGCATCAATGCAAAGGCAAGCAACTGAGGAATCAAGCCATAAAAACTAAACGCTGCAAAGGTGATAAAATACATAATCGCCATAGCACCACTCACCAAAACTGCGCTATAATTCGTGTACTTTTCCTTCAGTTTGATGCCAAAACCCAATAAGCTCAAACCCACCAGATACCCTAAAATAATCCGCGTCAAGGGACTAATCAAATCATGGTCAATCGTATATTTTGCACCAATCGCCACACCAAGTACCGTAATGACAATCCCAATTTTATTAATCAGGTTTTCACCGATGAATTTTTCTAAATCAGATTTCTTTTTGACTTTTTTCGGCAAAGAAATGGGAGTTTGCACTTGCTCAAAGACAGGCTCACTCACCTCCGATGTTTTGACAATTGGTTCGGCAACAGACGCTTGCTCTAATACGACTGGAGTTTCAATAGTCGATTGATTGTCAGTTGATTGTAGTTGATGAATTTGCCACTGCAAATCGTATAACTCTTTTGAAAAAGCATCTTGCCTTTTTAAAAGGAGGTCCAGTTTTTTTTGAAGTAATTTGATTTGTTCTTGATTGTTGTTCATTTTTGGTTGTTTTGTATGTATGAATCTCCAACAAACATACATCAAAAGAAATCGTCAAACAAACCGTTTATCTCACTTTAAAGATTTTTTAAGAAAAAAACTTATACTTAAAAAATTGACAATCAGTTTTTTAAACAAAATTAGCCTTGACTTTTTAACACACTTTAAAGTCAGCAAACTTGTTTGTAACTTTACGAGATTCTTGAGCTTAAATATTTTACGTTGTAAAAAATCACCAATCACTAAATCATGCACTTAAATTGTCCTGAATGTCATACCCCTGTTCCCTCCGATGGCGTAAATATCGTCAAGACGATAGCCCTCTGCAAATCATGTGACAACATCTTCGCCTTTGAAGAAGAACTCACTACGGCAGGTTTACCGGCGGTCATCGAATCGCCCAAACGCATGAAAGAAGAAATTTATCATATTCCGCCCGGCATCGAAGTATTGAAGATTGAGAGTATGTTGGAGATTATGATCAATTGGCGACGTTCAGGTAAGTTCTTTTTGCTGTTTTTTGCCATTATGTGGAATACCTTTATCGGATTTTTTATTCTGACGGCATTTACGGCAGGAGGAATAGGAAGTGCGGGAATTTTCCTTGCACTCTTTATGATTCCTTTCATTGCAGTAGGAGCGCATTTATTGTATCAAAGCATCGGGCAAATATTCAATACAACTTTTGTGACCGTCACCAATCACAATGTCTCCATCGAACACAAACCTTTTAGTTTTTTAATACAAAAAGATAAGCATTTTGCGCGGGAAGATATAGAACAGCTATTTGTCAAACGATATAGTATAGGCAGCACAAATGGCAATCCGGTTTATGCTTATAATGTCGTCATGACGCTGAAAAACAAAAAATCTCATACCTTGATTAAAGGCTTACGCGCACTCGAATCGGCGCGTTTTATTGAGCAGGAAATCGAAAACTATATGAACATTGAAGATAAAATAATACGCGGTGAATGGCAAGATGACATTTTGAATAAAAATAAATAAAACAGAATTAAATCATATTTTTTGTATTGACTATTAATTAATTACAGTAGTTTTTATTGCAAAATCGTCGCTCAAAAAAACCTTCTACCGCTTATCAGTTTTGAAATTCACGATGATAAACTTATCGTTAAACTTTCAGCTTCTCTTGAAACAACAAAAGGAATCAAATTATACATTCCAATAAAAAGCATCTCTAAAATAAACATCAAGGAAGGGGCTTACCTCCGCTACTCAAATGACGTGGCTATCAATCATTTAGAGTTGCTCATACAAAGTGGTGCAGAGGCAGACACCAATACAAACGCCAACAACTTTTCTTGCCTCGTTATGGGCGGACCTGTTTTGAATTTAGAAGGCAAAGTTTCCAAAAAAGCAGATATTTTTGTCAAAGAAGGTAGTGTTTTACAAGGCAAAAAATTTGAATGTGCAGAATGTGATATGACTGTACTCGGAGTTTCAAAGTATAAACTTAAAGTCACGAATTCGCTCAATGCCAGAGTCGAAAATGAATCACGCCTTGTATATTCCGGCAAACCCAACACTGTCAAAAAAACAGTTAAACTCAATGGAAAGATTAGGTCGTCGTTTTTGTTCTAACACCTTTTGTAAATTGGTAAAAATGAATGAATTTTGAATAAATCGCATCGTATGTCTCATTCAAAATTCATTCATTCAAAATTCACTCATTCATAATCCATCTTGATCGTAAACTTCGCCTGTTCGCGTTTCTGTGTAGGAACTTTCCAAAAGCCATCATACTCTATAAATTCCGGCAAATACTGGTCATTCAACTTAGTAAGTTTGACACGCATCGTCACATCAAAATCAAATAATGCACCATAATATGCTACACGATAATTGCGTCCGATGACCTGAAAAGTCTTCTTTTCAAAAAAAGTTTCCAGTGATTTCACGACGGTTTTACCTTCCTTTCTATCTTTAAATTCAGGCTTCACATCTACCCGAAATACATAACACGCCATATCGTTTTGATAGGCTTTCGATTCGATAGAATAATCATAATATTTCGCCATTTTCTTTTCAAAAATCGCCATTTTCCCACCGATTATCGGCACATTGACCTTTTCACCGGGCTGAAAAATCAGCTTTTTGAGTTGTGCTACATACCTTGCTATTCTGCCGTCGGCTTCATCTTCCGAAGGAGTCGAAATACGTGTTTCGCAAACCTCTTCTTCGGTAAAAAAAAGTCGCTCATACATCTTCGTAGTGTAATAGCGTGGCTTGCGTTTTCTTTTATAATATTTTCCTGTTACTTCTTCTTCCAAAATATCCATCGTGCGACAAGTTGCCTCACCTTTTGAACGAGTTTTCTGTCGTGTCGTGCTTGAATATGTGGCAGCTATTTCATTTTTTTTATTGTAAAATGTAATATCATTTTCCGAATCATAATCCGCAAAACGCAGGTTGCGAAATGCCTGATAAAAAGACGAATCGGCACGCACCATATCTACAAATTCGCCCGTATCAAAACCACTACGAGATGCCGTAATCACGATAGAATCCAAATAGACGAAGCGCGAAAAATCGAATTCCGGCAAACTGTCCTTTTGAGCATAGAGGATTTGTACAGCCAAAAGCAAAATAAAACCAATTGATATTTTCTTATTCATAGACTACATTCATTTCTTCTGATGGCATGATTTGTCCATCTATACATTGAATGAAGCGTGAAGTTAAGCGATTTTCGATGATTATGACAAACATTTTCAAGTAAGTTGTGGAAAACAGTGACTGGTGATTGGTGATTGGTCGATACAGGATTTTGCGAAGTAAAATCTATTAAAAACCAGTCACCAGTCACTAATCAACCAGTTCCCGAATCGCCAGTCACCAAATTAATATTAGTCAAATTATGCAGAGTTCCTGAAAAACCTTACTTTGGAGCATTAAGGATTCCTTAAAAAATCATTTCGTACAAGATAAAGTATGAGGCTTTCGTTAGTACAAAAAATTGAACCACCAAATCCACTAAAAGCACTAAAGTCGAACTAACATAAAAGCGAACTAAATTTCAATAAAATATTGATTATCAATTAATTAAAATAATTTTAGTTCACTTCACGTTCTATCGAACTTCGTGCGCTTCGTGGTTCAAACAAAAATCTTTTACCAACACACCCTAAAATACAATCAACAAAATATGATAAAAATACTTTGGGCAGATGACGAGATAGACTTGCTAAAACCGCAGGTTATGTTTTTGGAGAACAAAGACTACGAAGTACTCACCTTTACCAACGGCTACGATGCCAACGAGCATTTGAAGGAAAATAACGATATAGACGTTATTTTTTTGGATGAGAGTATGCCCGGCATGACGGGACTCGAAACCCTCGAAGCCATCCGTGAGCATGACGCGCTCACGCCCGTTGTGATGATTACGAAAAATGAGGCAGAAAATCTCATGGAAGAAGCCATCGGCGCACAGATCGCCGATTACCTCATCAAGCCCGTCAACCCGAATCAAATATTGCTGACGCTCAAGAAGATAGTTGATTCCAAGAATTTGGTTAGAGAAAAAACCGAATCAGGCTATCAGCAGGATTTTCGACATATATTCATGGAAATCAATAGCGGATTAAAACATGAAGAGTGGGCGGATATTTATCGTAAAATCATCAGTTGGGAAATCAAACTTGATGAGGCGAATACTTCCGAAATGGCAGAAATTCTCTCTTCTCAAAAGAGCGAAGCCAATGCTGAGTTTTCCAAATATATCGTCAAAAATTATCTTGATTGGATGAACGATGACGACAATGCCCCTACCCTATCGCACAACTTAATGCGAAAACACGTTTTCCCAATATTAGACGAAAGCAAACCGACGGTTTTTCTGCTGCTCGACAACCTCCGTTTCGACCAATGGAAAACCATCGAACCCCTCATGCAAGAGTTTTTTAAGACCGAAGAAGAAGATTATTTTTACAGCATTTTGCCCACTTCAACGCAGTACAGTCGCAATGCTATTTTTTCCGGTTTGATGCCTGCCGATATACAAGCGCATTATCCTGAAATGTGGCTCAATGACAACGAGCAAGGTGGCAAAAACATGCACGAAGAAAAACTGCTTTCGGAATTGATACGCCGTACATTCCGCAAGCCGATTAGTATGAATTACAGCAAAATCACCAATGCTGCCAATGGCAAAAACCTCATCGACAATATCCAAAATTATCTCAACAATGACCTCACCGTCATCGTTTATAATTTCATCGACATGCTCTCGCACGCACGTACCGAAATGGAGGTTTTGAAGGAACTCGCGGGCGACGAAAAAGCTTATCGCTCACTCACCAAATCGTGGTTTGAGAACTCATTTTTGTGGCAAGCTCTTCAACGAATTGCCGACAAAGATATTCAACTCATCATCACGACTGATCATGGTACGATTCGTGTAAATCAACCTTCTAAAGTCATCGGTGACCGCGAGACAACGACCAATTTGCGTTACAAGGTTGGTAGGAATCTACAATACGACCGAAAAGATGTCCTTGATGTTCGCGATCCGAAAAAAGCCGGACTGCCGACTCCCAACGTCAGTTCGACCTTTATTTTTGCCAAAGAAGACAAATTTTTCTTGTATCCGAATAATTATAACCATTACAATAATTACTACCGAGACACGTTTCAACATGGCGGTATTTCATTAGAAGAAATGATAGTACCAATTATTAAAATGACCAGTAGATAAAAGTATTGAGTGAACGAGTAGCGAGTAGCGAGTAAAAAAGTAGTGAGTAAATGAGTAATGAATTTTCGTCACTCATCCACTCACTACTCGTCCACTCGCTACTCGCTACTCGAATACTCGCTACTCTTAACTTTTTTTATGAAATTTCAAATAACTTTTCTAATAGTTTTTATCCCCTTTATCCTCTTTGCCCAATACCCTGTCGGCACGCCTACTGCGGGTCTTAAAGCCTACTATTCATTCGACAATTGTGATGGTACGGATGATACTGGTAATGGCTCGGATGGAGAAATGTTTGGTATGCCAGATTGTAATTGTGGAATCGTCAACAGTGCGCTCGAATTTGATGGCGTTGACGACTATCTCGTATTTTCAGGGCTGAATGATTTGGTCAATACCTATTTTGACGATGACGATTTTACATTGAGTTTTTATGTAAAAAATTATGGTAGTTCGCTGCTTTCCAGCCTGTTTTCTAAGCGGGTAAATTGTGGAGATAATCTTGGACTTGACCTTCGATTTCAAACTTCGCAAAATATCATACAGTCCGAATTTGAACAAGAGGCAACCCTCAGAACCGACATGACCATTCCACTAACGGATGAGCGTTGTTGGCAACATGTCGTTATTACACGTCGCGATAGGTTAATTAGTGGATATGTCGATGGAGAATTGGCAGTAGAAGAAATCACGCCGACCGTACTCAATATCAATAATAGTTCTCGTTTGACCTTCTCGAATAGCCCTTGTATCGGCACGAATGGTACAACTCGCTTTCGTGGTTTGATTGATGAAATGGCGGTCTATGATGAAGCATTGACTGCTTTGCAAGTCAGAGATATGTATTTCCCAACTGACCTCATCGGTACGCGAGATACCATCCTATTTAAAGGTAATTCTATCCAATCTTACCTTCGACCTACCTGTGCGACGAGTTTCGATTGGTCACCAACCACAGGAGTTAGCGACCCTACGATTGCCAACCCTATTCTCATGCCCGAAGACAGCATCACCTATACACTTGTCATGACCGACGATGAAGGATGTTCGACGATAGATCGCGTAACCATAAATGTGATAGACCCGGAAGATTTAGATTGTGACAATATTTTCCTTCCCAAAGCCTTTACCCCGAATGGCGATGAGCTTAATGACAACTACGGTATTAGCAATCCGCTTGCTATTTTTGACTTTACAAGTTTTGATATTTATAGTCGTTGGGGCGGACGGGTATTTAGTGCAGAAAGTCAATTTGACCAGTGGGATGGCACAAACAATGGCGCAAATCTCAATGCCGGAATTTATGTCTATCAACTTCGCTACAAATGTAATGGCGAAAATCGAAGAAAATCAGGTTCTATTACTTTAATAAAATAGTCCGTAGTCCGTAGTCGATAGTCCATAGGTGGACGCGAGAAGTATTACACTCACTCACATTCACCTATGGACTACGGACTATCGACTATGGACTACCCCAACCATGCAACACAATTTCCACATCAATAATAACGATTTAGCTGCCCTAGATGAGTTTGCCAAAAAGCTGCTGTCGCTTTTTCCTACTCAAAAAAAATTTGCTTTATATGGTGAAATAGGGACAGGAAAAACGACTTTTACAAAAGCTGTATGTCGCCTGTTGGCGACTGAAGATACTGTGAGCAGCCCCACTTACTCCATTGTAAATGAGTACCTTATGAGCGAAGGTGGCTTTATTCGCCACATAGATTTGTATCGACTTCGCACAGCCGAAGAAGCTCTTGATATTAATATCGAAGAATATTTGTACGACGAATATTATTGTTTTGTCGAATGGGCAGAACTCGTAGAAGATTGGCTACCCGAAGACATCGTGCGCTTACATTTTGAAACACAAGAAGATGAAAGTCGCCACATTACAGCTGAAACCAATAATTCACAATCTAAGTAGTCAGACAAAAATAAACTAACAACATTTTGAACCACAAAGCGCACTAAGTACACTGTTTCACAAATTTATTTACTTTTTTGAGTATTTCTTTTAAAATGACTCTTCACCAAAAAATCCTTAAATACAGTGAGTATTCGCGTCATTTTTGGATCGATTCATTTCAAAATAAACGTCAAAAACGATAAGAAATTTAATAAACAATGTATTAAGAACACTAAATCGAACTGACCCCGTTCTTCAACGGGGCAGGCTGCAAAAGAACACAAAAAACTCATAATCAATATTTTATAAAATTAATTAGTGACCTCTGCGTTAATTCGACCTTCGTGTTTTTTGTGAACTTAGTGGTTCGATATTTTTGTCCAGCTACTCCCACCACCTTTTTTATTCAAATTCTAAAATAATTTGTATATTTGTAAAAAGACTCTCCAAACCCCTGTAAGGTCAATCAAAATTTATGAGTAAGAGGAAAATTCCAATACCGGAACAAATTTTTTCTGAAGGGTTACAAACCCAAACGGAAATGCTTGCCGTGCGGCGGTCTGCCAAAAAACTTTTTATAGGCATACCTGCCGAAGAGTCATTTCAGGAAAATCGCGTGTCACTCAAACCCGCTTCCGTAGTCATGCTGACCTCCAATGGACATCGTGTAATCATTGAAAAAGGAGCAGGCGAAAAATCCGGTTACAATGACCATGAATATTCGGAATCTGGCGCAGATATAGCATATAGCAAAGAGCAGGTATTTGAGTCGCAAGTTATTCTGAAAGTAGCACCAGCGACCTCAGATGAGATAGACTTAATGTCGCCCGAACAGATTATTATCTCTCCCATTCACCTGCCGACGATGAAAGGGGAATATATTGAGCAGCTACGTCGAAAACGAGTCATCGCACTCGCTTGGGAATATATACAAAATGCTGCCGGAATGTTCCCTTTTGTACAGACAATCAGCGAGATAGCAGGAACTGCATCCATACTCACAGCCGCCGAATTGCTTGCCAATACCAATGACGGACGCGGCATATTGTTGGGTGGCATTTCGGGTGTACCACCTGCCAAAGTCGTTATTTTGGGTGCAGGTATTGTCGGAGAATCGGCAACGCGTACAGCACTCGGACTCGGCGCAGAAGTTAGGATTTTTGATAACGATATTTACAAACTCATGCGCCTTCAATCGAACCTCAATCAGCGATTGCATACCTCCGTCATCAATCCGAAATACCTCGAAGAGGAACTCATAAAAGCACATGTTGCTATCGGTGCCATTCACTCCGAAACAGGGCGTTCGCCATGCGTCGTCAGTGAAGATATGGTCTCCAAGATGCGTCGAAAATCTGTCATTGTGGATGTAAGTATCGACCAAGGCGGTTGCTTTGCCACTTCGCGTGTGACGACACATGACAAACCAACTTTCGTGAATTACGATGTCATTCATTATTGTGTGCCAAATATCGCCTCGAAGGTAGCGCGTACAGCTTCATCTGCCATTAGTAATATCGTCACGCCCATGCTGTTGCAGACCGAACAAATAGGTGGTCTCGCCCATCTGCTCGATGGCAATACTGGTTTTCGCAATGGAGTTTATATTTATAAAGGGACATTGACGAATCAACATTTGGGTGAGCGTTTTGGGATAAAATCTACGAATATTGATTTGTTGTTGACTTCGAGATTGTAATACTATTTTCAAAAATGATAAAGTAAATGAAATAGAACACGGATTTAGCGGATTAGACGGATTAACGCAGATTTTTGTTTTGAACTAACTAAAGTAATACGAAAAAATCTACGCTAATCCGCTAAATCCGTGTTCTCCTTATTTTGCAAAAATTATCGAAGAACAAATATAAAAAGGGCAACCTCTCGGTTGCCCTTTACCATTTCGAGTCTCTTAAAAATTTGGTATTAGTCAGGTAGCTAAGTAGAATATATTGAAATGATTATATACAAATAGATTAGTATCAAGAACAAAATAAATGTACTTTCTTCGCGCCGTTATTTTTTCTTTAGACGAGCCAAATTTGACGCGAATAGCCGAGTTATTTAAGGAAAATTTGGTGAAGTATAAAGTAAAAAGAACAAGTCGAGAATGTACATTTATTTTGTTCTTGATACTTAGTTGCTCAACATGACGGGCATGACAAGCATCAAAATATCTTCACCTTCATCCTTTTCGGCAGGAAGTAAAATACCTGCGCGAGTAGAAGTAGAAAGTTCCATTTTAATTTCATCGGATTCGAGTACACCGAGCATCTCTACCAAAAATTTGGCATTGAAACCAATCGTCAACGGCTCATCGCCTGTATAGGTACAAGTCATTTTTTCGCTGGCTTCGTTTGAAAAATCCAAATCTTGTGCGGATACATCTAAATTTTCACCATTGATACCGAGAATGACCTGATTGGTCGTCTTATTGGCATAGATAGCGATACGTTTGAGCGAACTCTGAAAGTCACCGCGTCCAAGTGTCAGTAAGTGTGGATTATCGACTGGAATGACCGCATTGTAATCTGGATAACGCGCGTCAATCAAACGACAAGACATATTCACATCACCAAAGTCGAAAAATACGTGTGCTTTATTGAAAGATACTTTCACATCACCGCCCGAAGGCAATGCGCCTTTGAGTAAGTTCAAGGCTTTTTTCGGAACAATAAAAGAAGTAGAGACATCGCTCTTCACATCTTCAAAAGCATATTTGACCAATTTATGCGCGTCGGTCGCTACGAATGTCACTTTATTAAAGTCAACTTGAAAAAACACGCCTGTCATCGCCGGACGCAATTCGTCACTACTGGTCGCAAAAAGCGTTTTGGCAATCGCTTTATTCAAGCTATTGGAAGACAATTCGATGCTATCAACTTCATCCGGTTCGGGTATGCGCGGAAAGTCCTGACCATTTTCTCCGGCGAGTTTGTACTTGCCATAAGCAGAGGTGATTTCGACCGCAAAATTTTCATCATCTACATTAAACGTCACCGGTTGCTCAGGCAGTGCCTTGAGCGTATCCAACAAGATTTTTGCAGGAATAGCCACACTACCGCTTTTGTCCGACTGAATTTCCAATTGCGTCGTAATCGACGTTTCCAAGTCAGTGGAAGCGATGGTCAGCGTGCTGCCGTCAATGCGAAAAAGGAAGTCTTCCAATATAGGCAATACCGGATTGGAGCCAATTGCGCCACCAACAAGTTGAAGTTGTTTGAGCAGGTCGGATGACGAGGTGCTAAATTTCATAGATTACATTTTTTGCTTATGATTTGATTACATTTCTGGATGTAAAAGCCAAAAATACAAGTTATTCGCAATTTTTTAGTACTAAAATATTAACAAATTGTGGAAAACTTAAAAAGTATTGGTCAGAAGTAAGTTGTGACTTTTTTTTAAATGTAATTTTATTTGCACAAAAATCTAACTATCAATATTTTATAATTTATCAAAATATAGTTTTTCTTAAAAAAAATTAAAAAATAAATTCTTATTAAATATCAGAATAGGAATAAGGCAAGAACAAAAAAGACCGCACTACCCTACTCTTTTGCAAACTCATCCAAGCCTTACACAAATACTCTCCGCGTCTATCACCCCAAATCAGAAAAACCAATAGCTCTTTGAAACGCTGCAAAAATAACTTTACCATTTTAGGCAGCAATTCTGTACGATAGTTGAGGTACAATTGGATTGAATTGTATTCGGTTCATATCAATATCCTCTTTAGGGATGAAAAGAGTATAGCTGCCTACAAATTATTTGAGAGTAAAGTCTAAAAATAGAGGTTATTTGCAAATTTCAGTGTCCTATATCCTATATTCCTCGTCTATTTCTATGTATGTTGTTCATTGAGTATGAATTTGTCGTATAAGAACCAAACATACAGACTACTCAGCCGTAAAAACAGAACGTAAACTAATAGCTTAATTCCTAATTCGTTGAATGAGTATATACAAATTACTACTAATCAACTGATTGGAATCACTATATTGATATGATAAACAAGTACAAAACAATCTTTCTCGCCAGTATTTTTTTTCTAATACACCTAACAACCCAAGCGCAGTTGGTGGTTGACACCCCGCCACTCTCGGCAGAGACCATCTTAGAAGGACTCTTTTTTGGTGGTGGGGTAGAAGTCTTGGACGTTAATTACAATGGCGCACCACTTGCTGTCGGGCTTTTTGATGGAACAAACTCCGGTATTGGTATTGACAAAGGCATCCTATTGACAAGTGGCTTGGCAACTAATGCCACTGATATGACGATAGGAAACGAGACAATACACGGTAATGCTAATTATAATGGAGATGATGACTTAGATCAACTTATTCCCGGCAACGTCTCCATAGAAGATATTTCAGTTTATAATATCAAATTTATACCTTTCGATACTATTGTGAGATTTACTTATGTATGGGCATCCAATGAATATCCTGTTTATACATGTAGCCCATTCAACGATGTTTTCGGCTTTTTTATCAGTGGATCAGGTATTAACGGACCTTATTCCAATAATGCAGCAAACATTGCATTGATACCCGGCACCGACCTTCCCGTTACGATTAATAATCTCAATTCGGGAATACCCGGAATGGGAGGGAATGTACAGGTAGAAAACTGCATGCCACCAAATGGCTCACTTGATTATTCAGACTATTATATTGCTAATTCCGATAACTTTGATGTTGATTATAATGGTTTTACAATACCACTCGAAGCATCCGCTTTGGTTGTTCCTTGTGATACTTACGACATCAAAATTGCAGTAGCTGACGCAGGAGACGGCAGATTTGATTCCGGTGTATTTCTCGCTGCCGGGAGTTTTGGTACAGATGCCCTTGACCTCACTATCAATACATTTAGCCCTGATACCGTTATGGTAGAAAGTTGTGTACCTACGTCCATAGAATTTGCATTGGCTCTTCCCGCAGAAGATAATTTTCCCGTTGATTATAGTATCTGGGGAACAGCTATCAATGGCACGGACTACGAATTTGTACCTCAAAATGCCATTATTCCTATCGGACAAGATTCGCTTATACTTGTTTTTACTCCTATCGAAGACGGCATCAGTGAAGGTATTGAAAGTATCTTTATTAAAGTGCAAACTAATATATGTACAATCGATACTTTCGCTTTATATATCAATGATAATCAGCTTGTTCCACCCGTAGTTGCAGATGCTACGATATGCGAAGGGCAGAGCGTCTCCTTAGATGCGACACTACCTATCGACTTACCCGAAAGCATTACATTTACCAACTCACAGGCTATAGACATACCCGATAATGACCCGATAAATCCCGCGATTTCTGAAATTAACATTGTAGGGGCTACTCCCGAACAGGTAGGAGACGGTTCTATTCTATCGGTTTGTGTGGATATTACCCACCCATGGGATGGTGATTTGGATATTTACTTGATTTCGCCAAGCGGACAGTTTCTCGAACTTTCTACTGATAATGGCGGTGATGGAATGAATTATACCCAAACCTGTTTTACCCCCACAGATACCCTAAGTATAGAAGGCTTGGGAAATACTGATGCTCCTTTTACAGGTAATTATCTGCCCGAATCCTCTTGGGAAGATATTTATGACTCTGATATGAACGGAACGTGGACGCTGAGAGTCGGTGATGATAGCCAAGGCTTTACAGGGCAAATCAATAGTTGGTCGATCACCTTGCCGCCTATTTATGGTATTGGGTACAGATGGGAGCCGGATACCGGCGTTGCTTGCCCCAATTGCGCTATTACCGATTTGTCACCTTCGACTACGACCACTTACGAAGTCATCGCGACCGATACTTATGGTTGTTCGACTTCAGATTTTACGACCATTACCGTACTGCCCACTATACCCGGACCTACGATTACTTGCGACAATTCTGTCGGAGGACAACTCACATTTTCTTGGGAGGTCATTCAAGGAGCTACTGCCTACGAAATCAACGTGAACGGAACAGGCTGGGTCATACCTTCTGACAATATAGCACACCAAATCACAGGTTTGAACGATGGGCAAATGGTCTCTGTACAAGTCAGGGCAGCCATTACAGGCGATTGCAATTCGGCAACTTCGACTTTGACTTGCACCGCAACAGCTCCGGCTTGTACATTACTCGCCAACCTTGACGACAAGGAAGACGTTTCTTGTTATGGAATTCCCGACGGAAGTGCCACAATATCCACCACAGGAGGCAATGGAAATTACACATTTACACTCAATGGCACTGCACAATCTGACGGTACATTTAGTGGACTTGCAGCCGGAAATTACTCCGTACTCATTGAAGATACCGACGCTTGTGCTACGAATTTACCCTTTACGATTACTCAACCGGACTCATTAATACTCGATTTTACATCATCCAATATAAGTTGTGCTGGTAATAATGACGGTACAATTATTTTAAACGCCTCTGGCGGAACACCAGATTATGAATATAATTTGAATGGCGGTGATTTTGAAAATGAAAATACCTTTGAAAATTTGATGTCGGGTACTTACACCGTCCTTGTGAATGATGTCAACAATTGCACCGCCACAGAAACGATTACGCTTACTCAGCCCTTGCAATTCGTACCAACGCTGGAAGCTACACCTGAAAGTTGCGAGGGAGGCGACGGTACGGCAACAGTAGTGACAGGCATTGCGGGTGGCTCTTATTTATGGTCTGATGGACAAACTACACAGACAGCAATATCGCTAAATGGTGGTACTTACACCGTCACGATTACAGACGAGAATAACTGCACTGCCATAGATAGTATTGTGGTAGGAACAACGGCTCAAATTCAAATAGGAGTTGCAGTTACGGAAGTTAGTTGTTTTGGTGCGGATGACGGTACGGCTATTATTCTTGCAGAGGGTGCGCCACCTTTCACTTACCTCTGGGATGCCAATACAGGGAATCAAACCGGACCTACGGCAGGTGGATTGAGCGCAGGTATTTATACTGTTCAAGTCACCGACAGTCTCGGTTGCACCACAGGTACAAATGTAGAAATCAAAGAACCCGAAGCGATTACACTGATGCTTTCGAAGCAAGACCTTACCTGTACGGGCGAAGCCACAGGCAGCGTGAGTGTCGTGGCAGAGGGCGGAACAGGCACATACTTTTATGAATGGGATGACCCCGCCGGACAGACGAATGAACAAGCTACTGGGCTTCTTGCCGGCACTTACACCGTCACCGTTACCGACACCAATGGCTGTCAGCAGTCCGATAATATCACCATCACTCAACCCGCCGAATCGCTTACTGTCAATGCGACAGGCAGCATGGTCAATTGTTATGGAGATACCAATGGAACAATTAGTTTGAATAGTACGGGCGGAACATCGCCATATTCATATAGTATTGATAATGAGAATTTTACAGAAAGTAATGTCATTGCAAATCTAAGCGCGGGAACTTATACCGTCTATGCAAAAGACGCTACCGGAGAATGTACTTCTACGGTAACAGTCACGATCAACGAACCGCCCGAATTTATCGTAGAATTGGGTGAAGATATTGAATTGGATTATGGTGATGCCATCATTTTAAATGCGAATCCTGATCTGTCGGGCGATTATATTTATTCATGGTCATCCTTTTCGCCCGACCTCTATTTGGATTGTGTGGATTGCGCTACTCCGGAAGCAAGTCCGCTTTATCAGACGACTTACACGGTGCTTGTAGAAGATGAAAACGGCTGTCAAGTGGAAGATGATATTCGTATTTTTGTTGTCAAAAAACAACCTGTTTTTATTGCCAATGGTTTTACACCCAACAATGACGGTGTTAATGACCGACTTTACATACAAGGCGCGGAGGCTGCCGAGCGAGTCGTTGTTTTGCAAGTCTATGACCGTTGGGGAGAAGTGGTTTTTGATAATCGCGATACGCCTCTAAATGACCCAGAATCCGGTTGGGATGGCACATTTAGAGGAGAAGATTTAAATTCAGGTATGTATGTGTGGTACACCGAAGTTCGGTTTATTGATGGCTCGGTATTGCCTTATAAAGGTGAGATTACATTGATACGATAGAAAAAATAAAGCCCACAAGTTCTTTAACTTGTGGGCAACACAATAAATTGAATGCTTGATAACGATGCTAATATACGACTTTTTTCGGTAATTTACTCTGTCACTTCTTTAGTGTTTTTAATATTTAAATTGTTTAAAATAAAATAACTATAAAATTAGTTCATTTTAAGTGTTTTGTGTATTTTTATTTGAAATATGTATAATGTTTTTTATTAAAAAATAGCTACACTTTTCGCCCAAAAGCCATTACAGAAGCTCCTGCCAGAGGTTTTTTCATTAATTTCAGTTCGGCTTTCATCATACTTTTGAATAATGAATTGATACTTTCGCTTGGTGGTTTGAAACCGTATTTTGCTACGTCAGTTCCCTTGACGGCGAGCAACAATTTACGTACTATCAAGGCAGGTAACATCGAAAATCCCCAATATGCCACCCGAATATCCGTCAAACCGATAGCTTCCATTCTTTCCCGCAACATCTTTTTGGTATAACGCCTTTTATGCCCCAAGACGGTATCGTATCGACTGTAAAATGCCTGATACGCAGGAACATTCACCGCTACCCAGCCCTCCGATTTGAGGTGAAACATAGCCGTCCGCAAAAAATCTACATCATCATCAATATGCTCTACCACATCAAATAAAATCAGTCCGTCGTAATGGTTTTTGAAGGCTTCATTTTTTTGATAAATATTATAACAAAACAACTCACCTTTATTATTACTTATCTTTTTTAAAGCATATTCATTTAAATCACAACCATCTACAATACTGTTATGTGTCGCTTCAATCTGATTAATCATCAAACCATGCCCGCAGCCGACCTCGAAGATTTTTTTTCCTTCCAGTTCCGTTTCATCTAAAAATGATTTGAAAAACGCATACCGCCACTGCACCCAAAAATGCTCCAAATTGGCAATCTCAAACCACTCGTCTTCCATAGAGACGGCTTCTGGTGCAGTGAGATATTTGATATTTGACATGATTAATTGTAGGCGATTTAAAATTGAAAATAAACAAAACTTTTCTGTCCGTGAAAATACTCTAATATCAGCAAACACAGCAAGGCATAAGTTCCGTATCTAAGAATGATATTGGCAGGAATATTACCGAGTCCATGTTGCTTACTTCTATTAATCCATTCAATAATAAATAAAAATACTATCGAAAAAGCGATTATGTATAAATGAATTGTATCGAGTTTGACCGAATCAATAAGATTCGCTAATCCTTTTTGACTGGATTGAAAAATATTTTTAAAATAAATAAAAGCGTCACTAATCGTTGCTGACCGAAACAAAATGCAACCTATCAACCAGACCAAAATCGTAGCAAACCAACCTCCGAACTGCATAAAAGACTTGCCGGTAGTTTTGGTGATTTGTCGTCTCTGTTTTTGCGTCATATACTCAAATGCGACGACCAAACCGTGCCAAAGACCGAAGCAAACGAAGGTCCAATTTGCGCCATGCCACAAGCCGATAAGGGTAAATGTAATCACCAAAGCGAGTAATATGGCGCGACGTTTCAGTTTTTTGAGGCTCGACGATACAGGCAAAAATACGTATTCATTTGCCCACGTAGAGAGTGTGATATGCCAACGTCGCCATAGCGTAGTTGTCGATACGGCGAAGTAAGGAGTCGCAAAATTTTGGGTCAGATTGAAGCCAAACAGACGCGCCGTACCTATCGCAATATCCGAATAACCGGAAAAATCGGCGTATAATTGCAAGGCAAATAAAACGACACCCAAAACCAAAACACCTCCACCATAATCGGCATGATTACTGAATATCATATCAACAAAGGGCGCGCAATTATCAGCAATAACAACCTTTTTGAAAAAGCCCCAAAGGATTTGACGGAGTCCATCCACACCTTTTGTATAATCAAAATGTCGGGCTTTATGAAACTGTGGCAATAGGTCTTTTGCCCGTTCGATAGGTCCGGCGACGAGTTGCGGAAAAAAGGCAACATAAGCGAAAAAGTCTATTGGTTTATCGGTCGGTTGCAGCTTACCACGATAAATGTCAATCGTATAACTCAAAGTCTGAAACGTATAAAAGCTGATTCCGACGGGAAGTATCACATTTAAAGAGGCAAGCGAAGTACCCAAACCAAAAAATCCAAGTAAATCATTGAACTCCGAAGCGAAAAAATTGTAGTATTTGAATACGCCCAACAAACCCAAATTGACGAATAAACTCACATACAAAAAGCGTCGGCGCGTAGTTTGGTTTTTTGATTTGTGAATAAATTTACCTACATAATAATCTGTAAAAGAACTAATTACGATTAATGATAAAAAACGCCAATCCCAACACGAGTAAAAAAAGTAACTCAATGCCAATAATAATACATTCTGTACCTTATATTTGCCCGAAAGCAACCAGTACAGTACAAAAGCCACGGGCAAAAACAGTAAATATTCTAAAGAATTAAATAGCATCTAATTGGCGAATGTAAGATCGAAAAACGCTGCAAGATAAGTATTTAGTTTATGGAGTTTGTAAAGTTTATAGAGTTTATAGAGTTCATAAAGTGATTAGCGAAGTTTCGCCGTAGGCAAAACTGATAATAACTAATAAACTCTGTAAACTTTACAAACTTCATAAACTAAATAAACTACTCAATTGAAAATATGGATAAATTAAAGACAGTTATTAATAAGGTACTCACCAATATCGGCTTAGATGCCGTAGAGGAACTTCGACCCGAAATGGATTTGAGGGATGACCTGCAAATAGATTCGATTAGTTTTGCCGAACTCATCGTACATATCGACGAAGAATTTGGCATTGATGTCAATCAAGAAGGACAAGTCAATACAGTCGGCGACATTCAAAAACAGCTATTGAAGTGATTGGAGACTGGTTGATTAGTGATTGGTTCAATACTATTGAAACATTACGCATTTGGTCAATGTAAAATATTTAAATGATAAATGTGGTAATAAATTAAACCGTCCACCGTCTAATTATGAAAGCAACATTTACGATAAATATGCCGCAGATGGCAATCGAAGCCTTGTCGGAAAACTGGCTCTTCAAGGAGTTGGGCAATCTGCATTGGGAGATGATTTGTAGGGGGCTGCATACTAAGTCGTTTGACCTCAAAAACGACACGGGCAATCGCCTTTACGCGACCTTTGTACGCATACGAATACAGTGTGAGCAGTCGCTCAAATCATTCAAAGAAAATGACAAAGTGGACATGTCTGGTAAGATGAATCGCTTTGGTAACAGCATGTATTTCAGTGAGATAGACTTCGATGCGCCCAATGCTAAGGTGAAAGCCGAACTGATGACGACCTTCTCAATTCGGGATGCTGTGGACAATACACGCCTCGCTAAAAGTGAACCTGATGTAACCACGAATGATGTAGAAAAGTCTAAATTATTTCCTACTTTTGGCAATGAATATCGCTTGGTCAAAAAGCAGGTTTTGAAGGAGTTGAAATGTGGAGATTACACCTTTGAAATTAATGATGAAGTGCTGTATGAGACGGAGTATGAACTCAATCCGTATTACGATTTGAATGGTGTAAATTTGTTGTATTTTGCAGCGTATCCGATTATAAATGATGTCTGTGAAGCGCGATTTTTTAATACAAAAAAATCGGATGAGCGTTATGAGCAGACTTATTATACGGCTTACAAAGATGTGTTGTATTACGCCAATTGCAATCTCAATGATACGATTTTATACCAACAAAATTATTGTCGCGACATTGAAGGTAATAAACAGATAGCCAGTACTTTGCGTCGTAAAAGCGATGGAGCGATTATCGCTCGCATATTTACGGTGAAAGTTTTAGCTTAACGCGAAAAATAAAAAGAGTTTTCCTGAAAACTAAAAAATCCTAAAATTGATAGTCATTCTGAATTTATTTCAGAATCTCCCAGACGATAAGCACGATTTCAGGTAGTAGCTTCTGTTTAAAATTGGTTTTCATCGTTCGGGAGATGCTGAAACAAGTTCAGCAAGACGGTTCTTTTAAGGTTTTTTGGGGAATTATTTTCATGTGTTTGTCATATTTCCCCCATTTACTTATTCAAATATTTCAACATCACTCGTAAGAGTTTTTCATTCTTCTCAAAAGGCGCGTAGCGTACAGGCGCATCTATGATAAATGATTTGTGTAAGACACTCTTTTTATGTGAGAATGTATCGAAAGAAGACTTGCCGTGATAAGCCCCGATACCGCTCTCCCCCACTCCACCGAAAGGTAGATTCGGATTGGCAATGTGCATCAAAGTATCGTTGATACTCACACCTCCTGCGCTGGTTTCATTCATTACTTTATCGATATTTTTTTGTGATTTGGAGAACATGTATAGCGCAAGTGGTTTGGCGCGGTCATTGACAAACTGAATCGCATCTTCTATACGAGAATAAGTCAAAATCGGAAGGATAGGTCCGAAAATTTCCTCTTGCATGACAGGCTCATCTTTACCGACATTGTCGAGTAAGGTAGGGGCGATATAAAGATCATCTTCGTCCGTCTGACCACCGTGAATGATGTCGCCGCTATCCAACAAATTCTTTAAACGATTAAAGTGTTTCTTATTGATAATGCGTCCATAATCATTACTTTCTTGCGGATTTTCACTGTAAAATGAAGTGATTTGTTTCTTCATTTCGGCGACCATTTTGTCCTTCACATTCTGATGAATCAACAAGTAATCCGGCGCGATGCAGGTCTGCCCGCAATTCATCAATTTACCTGAGATAATGCGTTTGGCGGAGTACTCAATATGCGTTTTTTCATCAATAATACAAGGACTTTTTCCACCCAATTCGAGCGTAACGGGTGTGAGGTGTTTGGCGGCTGCCTGATAGACAATTCGCCCGACCTCTGTGCTACCCGTAAAGAACACATAGTCAAATTTTTCGCTCAAAAGAGCCTGTGTTTCTGGCACAGCACCTTCTACTGATGCGATATATTCTTCCGAAAAAGTATCTGCAATAAGTTTTGACAGTGCCTTAGAGGTGTGTGCAGCAAATTCGGAGGGTTTTACAATGACCGTATTTCCAGCAGACATCGCGCCGATCATCGGAGCAAGCAGCAGTTGAAAAGGATAATTCCAAGGCGCAATCACCAAGACATTGCCATAAGGTTCGGACTGTATGTGGCTGGAGGCCTTGACATGAAACAAAGGCGTAGAAACCTGTTGTGGTTTTGCCCATTTTTTGGTATAGTTTATCGCTTCATCCAAATCATTCAACACAAAACCAATCTCTGTCAGGTAGCCTTCGGTATCGCATTTACGCAAATCTTTGTAAAGCGCGTCAAGAAAAACCCGTTCATTGGTGACAATGGCGGCACGCAATTTTTTCAACTGATTGATGCGGAAACTAACATCTTTGGTCGCGCCTGTAGCAAAGTATTTGCGTTGTTTGTCAATGAGTTTGGCGATATAAGCCGTTTCGGAAGGAACTAATGTGCTGATTGCTGTCATGGTATATATATATGGTTAAATATTAGCAAAATTTTGTGCGCCGAAGCATTCCAACATCCAAGTGGATGCTTCTGTAAATCACTCTTTATCAAGACTTTGTTTTATGCTTTTAGTGAATGTCTTTAGTTGTAGATATATGTGTTGTATGATTTTTTTCTGAATAATTTTTTACATCCATGATTTGCTCAATTATTTTTCAATCAAGCCATCGTACAACTTATTTTTTTCGTATTTCTTGTAAAGACAAAACGTTAAGGAACGCGAAATAAATAAATTTGCTTTCTTGACTGAGAGAGTTTGTTCTCAGTTTGGGCTTTGGGACTCGCATAAATGTTGATATTTTCAGAGTTTCAAAGTGCAAAATGAGGGCAAAATATCCTGTCAAGATGGTAAAGTTACTTTTTTCGCGTTCCTTAGTTCATTTAAATTCAAATTTGTAAACGTGCATTAAATTTTAAGAGAAATTTATGGCTAGTTGTTCTACTATAATTTTTCAGTATCCATGCAGAAATTTCAACAAAATCATTGCGATTGATTTCATTTTCAAGTTCAATCACAGGAAGTAACGGATTTTCTCGAATTTGCTTTACTATTTCTTGTGCGTATATAGGAATATTCATGTCTTGATTAGAATGTAATGTAATATGCTTAAAATGAATCATCAATCAATATGATAACAGGGCGAACGAAAAGTCGTTTTCATAATGCGTAATATATTAATTTTCAAGTTTTTAAGAAAGCCTACTCGGCGGACATTTTCAAAATGTCAGGCGAGATATATTTACATTTTGATTTAAATTTTTTTAAATAAATTAAGTAATTTCTACTTTGTAAATAATTGATTGTCATTGAATAGTGAGCAAATACTGTCGCCTGACATTTTCAAAATGTCCGCCGACTCACGCTTTCCCTTCAACTTTAAAAACATATTATAAAAACGACTTTTCGTTCCCCCCTGAAAAATAGATACTGTCTGACCTTTTTTATCATTTAAATGAATGGCGAAGTTAGTGATTTAAATGGGCTTTGCCAAAATTTTAAATTCTACTTAGTTTGACTTTGCTATTTTGTCTTTAGTCATGCAGCTGCTTGAGTAAGCATAAACCAAAGGCTTCTAATTTTTTGTTGATAATTATCAACAAGGTTATTTTGAGGGCTTGTGAATAATTGAGTTCTTTGAAATATCTCCAATCTGACGGCAGCGAGGACATCAGAAAAGGTCACGCCCTTTTTTGTGTACCAAGCGGTATGATTGGGTTCAATATTTTGTTGTTGATGCAAGACATTTGTTAGTAAACAGACGACTGCGAATAATGCCATCAAGCAAGGGGTAGCCCTTTCAATCGCTAAATCCGACCATTGTCTCTGAGTTTCTACGCCCAGATGTCTTCTCACTTCGGCGAAGGTAACCTCCACTCTCCAACGTCGGACAAAAAAGCGGACAATATCTTTATCGTCCGTATCAAAATCTGTACAGCCCAACAAAACAGGGTCTAATTTTCCTTCGGGGTCTTTGAGTAAGACCCATTTAATTTTGACCAATTCGGTATTTGACTTCCGCCAGATAGCGATGCCGGATGTCATCAACATTTCTTTGTTGCGATTGCCGTACCAATCAGAAAAACTCACTCCTTCCCATTCGGTATCTTCTGTATCAAGTAGCTCCTGCATCGCCGGCAAACGCTCCCCCACAGGAGGCTTGGGTCCGCGCTTGCTTTTGGGATACTCCGCAGGAGGTAAATCGTACCAATGAGCAAGCCCAACAAGACCGAAGAAAGTGCTTTGGCAGACCATTTATCCCGATTCAGAAAACGGTGATACTTCGAAAAATTCTTTTCCCAACGTAAACCAACGCTACGAAGCACGTTGCGAATTGTCCGGCTTCCCGGACAGATAATCGCACCCAATAGGAGTATTTCAAATTTTTTGTAAATATCTTTGCGAAATGCAAAGGAAAAATTCGATATTGTCTGTCGAAATCTTGAAGGTAGCTCTATCATAATTAAAGTGGTCAGATACTTTAATATAGTAAAGTCCTTCGAGATTTCTTCATTTAAAAAGTAGCAAAGTCAAACTAAGTACATTGTTCCATTATACTTGTTCTTTTTCCTTTATACTTCACTAAATTCTCTTTAATGCCGATAGCTATACGGCTTTTGCACTGAAAAAAAATCATAAATAATTGATTATAAATAATTTAAAAATTAATGAAAAATATATTTTGATGAAAAAACGCTAATTTTACTTCATTTTAAGAAAAAGAATAAAGTATAAAATTTTGATTTACATTGAAATACATATTTTTCGCGGTGCAAAAGCCGTATAGCTATCGGGAGAAGATGTAGCGTTTATTATCTTTTTATCCCTTATACGGATACAGATTTAATAGCGTTTACTTTAGCGTTAAAAAAAGTCGATAAATAATTATGAATTATTTTAATCCAGAATTAATAAAGACCAATGAATCAAAACTTCTAGAAATTGAAACAGAATTAAAGATGGTTTTGAGAAGTATAATTTTCTGTAGGAAAACGTCTTCGAGAAGTCTTTTGGATAATTTTATTTCGAGTACTAATAATTTAACTGAATTATTGAGTATTAAAAATGCACAAATGGAAGCTCAAAATGAGGATGAAGCTCAACTATATCTAAAAAATTTGAAAAGAGCTACCTTATATGTAATTTACGAAATAAAGAAAGGAGTAAACTTTGATAGCCCCATACAATTATTTCAATTATTTCGATTAATAACTCCAGAAAGTCATCAATTTCATCCTAATAGATTTAGAGATAAATTAGTACAAGTAGGTTCACATGTTTGTCCAGAACCTTCAATGGTTGTTGGCTTAGTAAATAACTTATTTGAGGACATGAAAGTTATCTCAAATCCAATAATAAGAGCTATCTATTTTCATCATGAGCTAATACGAATACATCCTTTTATAGATGGTAATGGACGAATCACAAGAATGGCGAAAAACTGGATGTTAATGTTTGAATTGTATCCTCCTATTTTCATCAGTGATAAAATTGAGAAAAGAACTTATGTTGAGTCTCTAAGCAAGAGTTTTAATGCTATTAGTAAAAATGAAAATAATTGGAACAATGAAACCAATGTTTTTTTTGAACAGGAACTGGACAGATTATTAAAAAGTATCTTATATATTAAGGAAAATTTAAATCCAATAAAAAACAAGTAAGAACTGTCTACGATAAAGTGCAAAACGACAATATTCCGCTAACGCTTCATACTGCGTTTGCACTGGACGTTAAATCAAACCCAACCCAATCATCGCATCAAAGTCACATTCCCCATATACGCCTTCACCACATCCGTCTCCCGAAATTCGATATCTGCGTAATACACATACATAGCAGGAGTCAATTCACGTCCGTTGAATGTGCCGTTCCAACTCATTGATGACTGTATTTTATTTGGATAATTTGCAGATATGATGTATATTTGATTTTTAAATATCTTCAAGGTACTATGCAAACTTCAAACATTATCATTTGTAGAGGATACTATAATTCACTTGAGCGTATTGTAGTGTTTATTCCCAAGCAGGAATATTTAATTGATAAAATCAAACAACTACATGGACGACGTTGGTGTCCGACTCACAAATGTTGGCACTTTCCATACAACACCAGTCAATGGCGACATTTCAAACTGTTGTTCGCTGATATACCTTATGAACTAAATGAAAACAAAGTGATTCCTGCTCTAACTGTATTTGCAAAAAAAGATAGCGCAAAAGTATCGCGAAAAATTGATACAGAACTTCCCAAATACCATCAGGCTATTAATGACTTAGAGCAACAATTACGCCTGAAACGCTACAGCTACAATACTGTCAAAGCCTATAAAAATCATTTCAAAGCCTTTCTTTGGTACTATAACGAGATACCTCCTGAAGAATTGAGCATAGAGCATATTCGGCAATACCTACTCACAATCATAAAGGAAAAAAACATCTCAGAGAGTACACAAAATGGTGTGGTTAACGCCATAAAATTCTATTATGAACAAGTCTTGGGCAGAGAGAAAATGTATTTTAACAACCTACGCCCAAAAAAGCCACAACAACTGCCCAATGTATTGAGCGAAGCAGAAGTTGCCAGACTCATGAACTCTCTTGATAACATCAAACACAAATGTATATTGATGATGATTTACTCGGCAGGTTTACGGCTTTCCGAAGTCGTCAATCTTCGTGTAGAGGATATAAATAAAGACAGAAGAGCCATCTATATCAAAGGAGGTAAAGGAAAGAAAGACCGCGTCAGTATTTTATCTGATAAAGCCCTTGAAAATCTGAGAAATTATTACGTAATTTACAAACCTGAATATTGGTTATTCGAAGGACAACAAGGCGGACAATATAGCGTCAGAAGTGTACAAACCATTTTTCAAAAAGCAGTCAAATCTGCTAAAATAAATACTCATGCCACCGTTCATACCCTAAGGCATAGTTTCGCTACACACTTACTTGAACGAGGCACTGACCTAAGACAAATACAGTTGCTTCTTGGGCATGAGTCCATAAAAACAACTGAAATATACACGCATATTACTGATGTAACCCGCGCAAAGCTGAAAAGCCCTTTGGATAATCTTGATTTTTGAAAAATATTTTCGATATATACGCAATAAATTTTAACATTTATTGCGTATATACAGCTAAATATGGAGTATATACGCAATATTGCGTATATACAAACGTTGGTGGCAATTAAAAATAAAAGAAATGGAGTGCATAATTTGCGATAATGAAAATCATTCAAAATCAGTTGAACACATTGTTTCTGAATCTTTAGGAAATGAAAATTATGTGATGGTAAAAGGAGGAGTTTGTGATAAGTGTAATCATAAATTTTCGAATTTTGAAGGAAAAGCTTTGTCAAATTCAATTCTTTTAGTTGAAAGAGCACGAATGGGAATATCTTCAAAAAAAGGTAAAAATGCAAAAGGTGAAATTCAAGGATTAAAAATTGAAGGAGATAAAAATCTAAAAAAAAATCATATTACAATAACTGGTTTATCTCCAGAAAACTCAAAAAATTATAATCCTGTTACAAAAACCTTCCAAGTAAAAGTTGAGTCATTTGATAAATCCCAAGTTGCAACATCAAAGCTCCTTTTGAAAATGGCAATAGAAAGTATCTATACTTCTCAAAATAAACTGTTTAAAAAATTAGACTTCGAGGAATTAAAAGAGTTTTTAAAAGGCGACAATAACAAAAATTGGCCGTTCTTAACTTCAAAATATGATGATGGTGGATTTAAAAGTATCCCAAGGTTTACAGATAAACACAGATTAAAAAAAATAAACTGTGAATTAAAATATAAACAAGTGGATGATAGAACACTTTTATTTACATTCAAATATGGAGGAGTAAAAATGATAATAAATTTATTAAATAGAGATTTACTTTGGGTCAATAAATATTTGAATGAAGATACAAAATCAAGACTTTACCCTAAACATTTCAGAGCGAAATTAGAAAGACGATTAAAAAAATAAAAACTGCCACCAACAATGCATATACGTTCATTCCTCCCAAAAGGTCGGAACGACGCATATGCGTGGACGTTATGCACCACTTAAAAAAAATACATCTAATTAATAGAGCTTAAAACAAATGAAATTCATCGTAATTAAATTAATTTTCCTTGTACTCTTTGTTTCATGCAAACAAGAGGAGAATAAAATTGAAACTCATCCAACTACTAAGACGGATAAAATTGACAGTCTTCTATTAAGTCTTAATAAGCAAAATGCATTCAATGGAAATGTATTAATTGCAGAAGGAGACTCAATCACACTATTAAAAAGTTATGGCTATGCAGATTTAGACACTAAGGTGAAGTTGAATGAGAACTCAATATTTAGATTGGCCTCCATAACAAAGCAATTTACTGCTATCGCTATTCTACTACTCCACAAGCAGGGTCATTTGTCCATATATGACAAAGCTTTTAAATATATTCCTGAAATATCCAGTTATAAGGATGTGTCAATTCTTAATCTTATTACTCATACAAGTGGCTTGCCAGATTACGCAAAATTAGCTGAGAAACATTGGGATGCGAAAAATGCCGTTACAAATAAAGATGTTTTAAACTTAATACAACAACATAAAACTGAATCTTCTTTTGAACCCAATACAAGATGGGAATATTCAAATACTGGATATATTATTTTAGCAGAAATAGTTCGAAATGTTACTAATCAGAACTTTCAGAGTTATGTAAACGATAATATTTTAATACCTAATAATCTGCATTCTACTTTTTTCTACAATAGATATTCCAAAAATCGGAAAGAAAATATGACGAAGGGATACACTCAGGTAGAGGAGCTTAATGGACTCGTGGAAGTTGAAAGCCTTGGCATTGAACACAGATATACATACTTAGATAAGACAGTTGGAGCGGGAGGTTTGGCATCAGATATTTTTGATTTATTGAAATGGCATAATATATTGAAAGACAGTACTTTTCTTAGTACCGAAGACAAGAATCTTCTTTACAATAATCATGTTTTAAGTGATGGAAGTCTTTCAAACTATGGGTTCGGCTGGCACATATTTAAAAGTAGACTTACCGGTAAAAGGTGTAGCCATGGAGGAGATTGGGCTGGATATTCAAACATGTTTGATAGGCATTTGGAAAAGGATAAAGCCATTATTATTCTTCAAAATATTAATACTCCTGAAATTCAAAGTCCTATGGTTAGTATTTATCAAATTCTGTACAAAGATAATGATTTTGAAGTAGGCAAATTGAATGAGTATGCTGGCAATTATTCAATTGATGAAGAACCAGATGACATAAAAATCTTTTTAATACGAGATGGAATATTATGTCTGAATGTAAATGATAATTTCTTTCTTCCATTAATCCCAATTGGGAAGGACAATTTTATTGTTCAGGATTTTAGCCCTGAAGTTTCTATACAATTCATTAGAAACTCAGATGGTAAAATTTATAAGCAGATTGTCTATCAAAATGATGAAATTCACCACGCTTCTAAATTATAAAACGAGAATCGCAGTGCATAACATTAGATATGATCGCATATCTACTCGTACCTCGTAGAGACGACGACATATCATTATCCGTTGGTGGCAATTAAAAAAAATGTTAATGAATCAAATCAAATTACCTATATTAATTTTTTTCCTTTTGGCATTTAAATTGTCAGATGGTCAAAATTTTGGAAACTTTCAGAAAATTGAAAAACAAAAATTACATAATGATCTCGAACTTATCTATCAAGGATTAGATAAGTTTCATTCTGGCATGTATTGGTACACACCAAAAGATAGTGTAGATAATGCATTTGAAAAAGTAAGAGAAGCAATAAATAGAGATATGAATATACTTGAATTTCATAAACTTATTGCACCTTTAATTGCTTTATCAAGAGAAGACCACACAGATATATACTTGCCAAGAAGTGTGAGAGAAAAGATAAATATAGAATCAACTTTTATTCCTTTCACTTTTACCTTTCTCGGCACAAAATTATATTGCGTCAAAAATGGTTCGAACTATCAAGATTTAAAAATTGAAGGAAAAGAAATTGAATTAATAAATGGAGAAACACCTATCAATATTGTTAGAAAAATAGGAAGTTTATTTGCATCTGATGGTTTTATAGAAACAGTTAAATATAGTGACCTAGAAGGGTTTGATTTCTCTAAATACTATTTTTATCACTACGGAATCATTGAACACTTTAATATTAAATTTAAAGACTTAGAAAGTTCAATATCTATTGAGTCCTTAAAAATTGAAAGTATTAATAAGAATTTAGATGAGAGATATACAAATAAAAAAATCGATAAAGAAACAGAATTATTGGAATTCAAAATACTAAATAATAAAACGGCATATTTAGGACTTCATTCGTTTTCTAATTCTGAGATAAAAAAAGAAACTCAACAAAAAAGGTTGAAAAAGTTTTTAAAAAACAGTTTTAAATCAATTTCAGATAATAATATTACAACTTTAATAATCGATGTAAGTGAAAATCGAGGTGGTACTGAAGGCAATGAAGGGTTAATTTATGCATATTTAGGAGACAATTACCAAAAATACAATAAAGTAAGAGCAAAACAACAAAAAGTAATTCTTGATAATGGCGTAGATAAACCAATAAAATTAAAAACATTTGGGTTCTTCGAAAGAATGTTTCTAAACAAAAAAATGCTAGATGGTTCTTTAGAGAGAAAACAATGGATTGGATATGGTTTAATGGCATACAAAAAAGAACCAAAATACAAATTCTCAGGTAATGTATATGTTATTATTAGTCCAAAGACTTATTCTGGAGGAAGCGAGTTTAGTAATATGATGTACACAAATGATTTAGCAACTTTTGTAGGACAAGAAACTGGTGGTGGATATTTAGGCAATACAAGCGGCTACAGTCAAGAATTGATATTGCCAAATTCCGAAATTGAAATTGATATTCCTGCGTTACAATTTGTTATGAATGTAAAATCAAAACTACCACATGGTAGGGGAGTAATACCAGATTATGAAGTGATTCCAACATATAAGCAGTATATAAACGAAGAAAATGCATGTCTGAAATATATTTTAGAACAATTGGAAAATGAAAAATAACTGGCTACAAAATTAGCTAAAAAGACAATACTACGCCAACGCTTCATACTGCGTTTAGCCAGATACGTTCATGTGGAATCCTCGCTCCGCTCGGACTCCACATGAACGGTTAAGAGTCATACCGCTATGCGCGCATACCTCTTGACCGTTCTCGACAACCAAAAAAGAAAAAAAAGAACCAAAAGAAGACAATCAAAATGACTAACTTTGAGGAAACAAAATAAATTACTTTAATGCAAAAATTTGAAAATCAAGAACATAAGATATACCATGGAGGTGCGGTAGAAGTTTTATCAAATGAAATTGAAGATAATTCAGTTGATTTAATATTTATTGACCCTCCTTATAACATTGGAAAAAAATTCAATGGAAACAAATATAAGCAGAAAGATAAGGAATATCTTGATTGGTGTTATGAATGGATAGATTTGTGTCTGAAAAAACTAAAAGATACAGGGAGTATGTACATAATGACTTCCACCCAATTTATGCCATATTTCGATATTTATTTGAGAGAAAAAATTGAAATACTTTCTCGAATAGCTTGGTACTATGATAGCTCAGGTGTTCAGGCAAAAAAATATTATGGGTCAATGTATGAACCCATATTATTTTGTGTAAAGGATAAAAAAAATTACACCTTTAATGCTAATGAAATCTTAGTAGAGGCCAAAACAGGAGCAAAAAGAAAATTGATTGATTACAGAAAAAATCCTCCTCAACCATATAATACAAAGAAAGTTCCAGGCAATGTTTGGGAATATCCAAGAGTTCGGTACAGAATGGCAGAATATGAAAATCATCCTACGCAAAAACCAATAAAATTCTTGGAAAGAATAATCAAAGCAAGTTCTAATGAAGGAGACTTAATCTTAGACCCATTTTCCGGAACTTTTACAACTTCTTATGTAGCTAAAAGTTTAAATAGAAAATCAATTGGAATAGAAAAAGAAGATGAATATGTCAAAATTGGATTGAGAAGATTGGAAGTTTCAACCCACTATAATGGGGAGAAATTAGAAAAAGAAATCAAAACCTACGAGAGAGAAAAAATTGAAAAATCTCACGTACTAAAATTATTTAAAGAACCTAATACAGCACAGCTTTACAAAAGAAATAACGGACATTCTGGAAACTAATTTTGGTAAATCAGCCAATGAAATTTTCCAGAAAAGCGAACTGCTAAAATATATCAACCGAAAAACGGTCTCAGCCCATAGAGGTTCCAAGGCGAGAGGTAGCTTTGCGAACCTCTATGCAATTTATGTTTTAGTAGATGATTATTTAGCCAAGAAGTTCGATGAAAAAGGTAAATACTCTGATTATGAAGGAGCTATATATACTTCCTTAAAAAGTAAAACGAATGCCTTACCATTTGGAGAAAAGTTACAAAACCATGCCTTAAATCACCGAATGAACAAAGAATTTGAGGCATTCTATGCAGATACAGAACACACACCAATTCTGAGAGATAGCAAAACAAAGAAGTACTGGATAAATGAAAATCTTTTAAAAGTAAAACATGGTAGGAAGTCTTTCAATATTGCAAAGCCAATCAAAGAGATTATTGAGGCATATATCAAGGCAAAACAAAAGTCATTCAATAGTTTTATCGAAACTTGCGAACAACTAAAAACTATCGGTCAGGCAGAACCTAAAAAAGTTTCAGATTTCATCCTATCACTTTTAGAACCAAATGTAGATGCGAGGACTTTTGAGATAGTTAGCTATTCTATACTCAAATTTTACTATGCAGACCAAAGTATATTTTGGGGGTTTGAAATAGATAAATTGGAAGAAGAAAATCTAAAACTTTACAAGACAGGAAGAACAAATGCTAATGACGGAGGAATTGATTTTGTCATGAAACCGTTAGGACGATTTTTTCAAGTAACAGAAACAACAAATGTTAAGAAGTATTTCCTCAATATTGACAAAATTGAAAGATACCCAATCACTTTTGTTATCAAATCAGAATTATCCGAGAAACAATTGAAAAAAATGTTGAAAGAAGGTGCGGAGGCTCAATTTCTAATCAAAGCAATTGTCAAGAAATACATGGATGCTATTGAAGAATTAATCAACTTGCCAAGGATTAAATCCATTTTCAAAAAATTGATAAAAGAAGGAAAAAGTAACGAAATTTTAGAAGAGATAATCCAACAAAGCAGAGTGGAATTTAATATTGAATAGAAAGAAGGCAGTCGAGAACAAAGGCTAAAATGTCAATATGGGCTATGCGCCCACACGCCATTTAGCCGAGACCGTTAGGTGGCATAAAAAATAAATTATACATGGAAAAAGCAGAAATCAAGAAAAGAGATTATACAAAACTAATATGGAGTTTATCAATTGGAATAAACTTACTGATAGGTCTTGCGTATTTCATACCTAATATAGCTCTGCCTGAAGGTTATGATTTTTCTTACATACCAAAACTTAATGCAACACTCAATGCTTTGACATTTTTGAGTTTGGTAGCGGCTCTATTTTCTATAAAAAAGAAAAAAATTATAATGCATCGAAATTTTATACTTGCTGCATTCGCATTTACGGGCATATTCTTAGGTTCATATCTTTTGTATCACTTTACTACACCATCCACAAGTTTTGAAGGTACAGGAATTATTAAAATAATTTACTTATTAATTCTGATTACGCATATATTTTTAGCTGCCATGATTGTTCCGCTTGCACTAATTTCAGCCGCAAGAGGATTAAATATGGATATTCAAAAGCATAAAAATATCGTTAAGTGGGTAATGCCTATTTGGTTATATGTAAGCTTCACAGGTGTTGTAATTTACTTTATGATTTCACCATATTATAGTTAATTTTAAGTTATGGAGTATTATAAGTTAGCTTTACAAAAAGTAAGAATAGAAGATGTTACGATTGGATTAAGACAATTCGGAGAGGGAGATAATATGGTTTTTATACACGGTTTTCCTACTCACGGTTATACTTGGAGAAAATTGCTTCCAAGACTATCTAAGCAATTCAAATGTTGTATCCTTGATTTGCCAGGACTTGGAGATAGTGAATGGACAAATAAAACCAATTTTAGTAGCAGATATCAAGCTGCTTATATCGTTAAATTATTAAAAGAATTAGGTATTAGTGAATACAGCATAATTGCACATAACTCAGGGGCAACAACTGCAAGATATATTGCACTTACTCAACAAGAAAAAGTAAAAAATCTAATAATCCTAAACACAGAAATACCGAATCATAGACCACCATGGATTCCATTCTATCAAAAAATAGGACTTCTACCAACTGCAACAACCGTAATTAGATTTCTGCTCAAACAAAAATGGTTTATAAAATCATCTATGGGCTTTAAAGAATTATATTCTGATAAGTCAATGTTGGATAACGAGTCTAATATTTCACCTTATTTGCATCCTGTAGTAAATTCACAACATAAAGCAATAGGGGCATTTAAATATTTAAAGGGAATTGATTGGGAATTAGTAGACGAATTCAAATTTTTACATGCAGAGATAAAGGCAAGAACCTTGTTTCTTTGGGGTGAAAATGATAAAACTTTTCCGGTTGAGTTAGGAAAAAAGATGACTAATCAATTTAATAGTGAAACTAAATTTATAGCGATTAAAAATGCCTCTTTACTTCCTCATGAAGAAAAACCCAATGAAGTGGTGAGTGCGATACTAAATTTTGTAAAAAAGGAATACGCCACCTAACAATGTATATGACGGTCATGCCCAGCAAAAGCTGGTCACGCCGCATACACGAGACCGTTGTAGGTCATTGGAAATAAAAAAACGGATGCTAATGAAAATTTTGATTGTGATAGGAATAATAATAGGAATTATAATTTTGCTTGGAGCAATACGTATTTACTATTTCAAGCCCAATGAAAATTTAGTGCTGGATTTTATTAAGGATAATCCAGACAAAACTGCGATTAGATTGATTAGAAATGATTCCGTTATTGCTGATAGAAATCCCGATAAAATAATGCCTTTGGCAAGTACAGTAAAAATAATTTTAGCTGTAGAATATGCAATTCAATCCTCAAAAGGAAACTTAAATCCAGATGAAAATATCCCACTTGATGAATTAAAAAAATTCTATATAAAAGATACTGATGGTGGTGCACATCCAAGTTGGTTAAAATCAGTCAAAGACAAGATTAAAAACGATAAGATACCAATTAGAGAGATTGCAAAAGGAATGATTCGTTTTAGTTCAAATGCAAATACTGAGTGGTTAAGCCAAAAATTGGGGTTAGAGAATATTAATAATCGAGTAGATAGTTTAGGAATGTCAAAACATACAGACATTTACTACATTGTATCTGCGTTGTTTGTTGGCAAAGAATTGTTTCCCAATTTATCAGGTAAAGAATTAGAAAGTAAGTTGAAAGATTTAAGTCTGAAAGAGTATATTAATTCTACTGATATTATCCATTCAAAACTATTGGCAGATTCTATTTATAAGTCAAATATTGGTGATTTAGGAATGAATATTCAGAAGATTTGGTCTGATAATTTGCCAAGTTCAACCGTTGTTGAATATGCTGAATTAATGCGAAAATTAAATTCCAAAACATATTTTGACTCCAAAACTCATCAATATTTAGACGAAATCATGGAAGGTGTCATGGAAAATCCTGCCAATCAAAAGTGGCTTAAACATTCAGGAATGAAAGGCGGTTCAACAGCGTTTGTGCTTACGAAAGCAATTTATGCAACTGATAAAAAAGGTGATAAAACCGAATTAGCTTATTTTTTCAATGATTTGGGAATTCTTGAAAATACAAGACTCCAAAGAAGCATGAATCAATTTGAATTAAAAATATTGACAAGCAAAGAATTCCGAGAAAAGATTGAAATGATATTGAAGAATTGAAAACGACCTACAACAATCCGTATAATGTCCATAGCCTCCATTCGTCGGCTACGTCATATACGGCAGCGTTGTGGCAAAAAAATAAAACCCAACCCATTCACCGCATCAGCGTCACATTCCCCATATAAGCCTTCACCACATCTGTCTCCCGAAATTCGACCTCTGCGTAATACACATACACTGCTGGAGTCAATTCACGTCCGTTGAATGTGCCGTTCCAGCCATAATCGGGGTCATTAGAGAGAAAATCTTTGGCTTCAAACAGTAGCGAACCCCAACGGTCAAAGACTCGAAAAACCTTGACATTTTTCATCCAAACATCACCGAATATCATAAAAATATCGTTTGCTCCATCGTGGTTTGGACTAAATACATTTGGAATAAATACATTATATTCATCATCTATCAAGACAGTAATATTTCTGCTTGTGGTACAGCCTCTTTCGCTGGTGACGGTCAGGGTGTAAGTCGTATTTTCTGTTGGACTCGCCATCGGATTCGAGCAATCCGTACAACTCAAAGCATAGGCAGGAAACCACTCGTAAGTCAATACCGGCAACTCTAAAAAAGGGTTGAGTTCGATACTATCACCCGTCAAAATATTCACTTGTTCGGGCAAATCTATCAGCACTTCAAAAGGGTCATATATCGTATAATCATAACTCGTTGTACAGCCTTCCGAATCTTGCACATAGACGGTGTAATCGTCCGCGCTGAGTTCTTCAAACAGTCGCCCATCTTCCGAAAACAGCCAACCCGGATTAGAAAAATCATTGGTTAAACTCAACTGAAAAGGCTCTGCACCACCTAATATCGAATCAATCTGAATCGCACCATCCGACATTCCAAAACAAGAAATTTCTATCAAAGTATCCACAAAAGTAATCCGCGAATTTTGTCCAACATACACCGTATCTGCCTCTTCACAACCATTCGCATCAAGGACATTAAAAGCATAATTTCCGGCAACTATACTGTCCAATAATGCCCCCGTCTCGCCCGTATTCCACGAGTAAGTATAAGGTGGCGTACCGCCATACGCCGCTACTATCGCATGACCATTATTTCCACCATAACAGGAAATAATCGAGATTTCTTTTTCGTAAATCAATGGGTTTAAAGGGCTTGTAATCAATTGATTACCCGTAGTCTCACAACCATTTATATCTGTTACAGTTACGATATAATTTCCGACACTAAGCTCCGACAAAGTTTCCGTAATATCACCTGTATTCCAAGCGAAAGTATAGTCTGCCGTACCGCCGTTGACTATCGTGTTTATTGCCCCTGCGCTACTGCCGTAACAGTCAAGCGAATCAGTAGCATCAAAGCTCACCGTCAAGGGAATAGGCTCGTCCAATTCGACTGCCGCGAGCGTCCTGCAACCGATAACATTCGTAACAGTTACGTTATACATCCCTGCACTTAAATTTGTAGGATTTTTGACATCAGAGGCATTATCCCAATTGCAAATGTAAGGAGAAAACTCACCTCCTGCCACAAGACTAATGCTACCATCCGAACCGCCCGAACAAGTTGGATTTTCGTAAGAAATATTAATTTCCGGGTTTGTTCCAATTGTAATTTCTTTGGTCATCACATTTTCACAACCACCTCGAAATGCTGTTAATTCTATGGTATAATTCCCCGCAGATAAATAAGTATGCGAGGGTTCGGTCAATGCCGATACAGGCGTATTATCGCCAAAATTCCAAGTGTAACTATCGGCAAGAGAGGTATTGGTAAATTGTATTTCCCAGCCCTCACAGCCTATTGACGGATAATCAAAATCTATCATGGGTAAATTCGATACCGAGACCTCACTCGTCGTCTCAACCGCTCCACCACAAAGATAATCCACCGAGAGTGTGACGGTGTAATCGCCTTCATTCGCATAGGTATGCGTAGGGTTGGCTTCGGTAGAAAAATTGCCATCACCAAAATCCCAAATAAAATCAGCATTAGGCGGGTCGAAAGAGTTGAACTGTATGGCTTCATTGGCACATGGTGCAGCATTACTCGCAGCAAATTGTCCGGTAATATTTGAATTAAAAACGCTTATCGTATCTTCGTAAGTGTGACTACCACATTCATTTTCTGCAATGAGCGTGATGATATAATCCGTAGCCACACCATTCTGCGTAATAAGGGTTTCTGAAGGATCAGATGCCGTAGAAAAAAGCTCACCGTTTATCAACCATTGATAGCTATCCGGTTCGCCATAACTCAAATTATTAAAGACCACTTCATCGCCATCACACACCGGGTCTTGCGCGATAAATTGGGCAAAAGGCTGAGGCTGTACCGTAAAATCCTCTACATGCGTGGACACACCGCAGCCATTCTCAACCGTGAGTATGACGTGGTAAGTCGTCTCCATCAGCGTAGGCATAAAAACCACAGGTTCAGGATTGGGGCTGTCGCTCGTTTCACCATTATCAAAATTCCAAAAATAAGTCAGGTCTTCGCCCATACTTTCATTCTCAAAACTAATGGTAATCGGCGCACATTCTTCGGGTTCATTTATATTAAAATTGGCTTCAAGAAAAGAATTAATCGTAATATTTTGATTATAAATATGATAACAACCTGTGACTGAATTACTCGCCGTTAATGTGACAGTATAATCACCTATTTCTGAATAAGAATAATTAAAATTATCTAAATAAATAACTTCTCCATTGCCCATATTCCACTCAAATTTGTCTGCACCTGCGGAAGCATTGATAAAATTCATATCAGTACTAATACAGCCGCCCCTTATCTCCTCGAATGACGCTACGGGGTCCGGATGTACGTGTATCAGCAAGGTTTCGATACAAGCTATTCCATTCGTCAGTGGATAAGTATAGGTGATTTCGTAGGTCGTACTTTCCGTTACATTCGGCGTAATAAAAAGACCGTTATTGTCAATATATTCGCCTGACCACTGACCAGCATTGTCGCTAAGTAGCACTAAATCAGCCGGTTCAATACTAACAAAGCTATTTAAGTTAATAGACTCTTCGGAGGTACATAAGTTCATTTCTTCTTGAGTCAATTCAATGTCAATGACGATAATTTCTATAGCATCTTCTGCATAACACGTTCCTGTTCCTACCGAATAATTCATCGAATAGACACCTGGCGCATTGGCATTAAAAATACCGGAAGCACTCACGCCTGTTCCCGTCCATACACCACCCGAAGGCGTACCTGTCAAAGCATGGTCGGTATCTTCTATACACAAAACTCTATTCCCACCTGCATTTGCCATACTTATATCACCTACTATAATTGTGACATCATCTGAAGCCATACAACCGCCTAGTGTAGTATAAGTATATCTAATCGTATAAGTACCATCTGTGCTAATATCTAACATATTTCCCGTAACAATCGCACCTGACCATGTACCGTTTGGAGGTGTAGCGAGGGGGGGCGGTTCGGGTTCATTATTTGTACAAAAACTAAACTCATTCGCCACTTCGATAGTCGGCGTAGCATCCACATGAATGTGTATCGTATCCGAACTTATACAAGTGCTTGCAGGGTCGGTGTAAGTATAGGTAAGGACGATATTATTTGCCACGCCTGTTACCGCAGGGTCAAATGTACCTGACGCTCCATTTATAATACCCGTACCCGACCACGTACCGCCCAGAGGGGTAGCTTGTGGCAACGTAATCATAGGGTCGGTTTCGCAATAAGCACGACCTGTACCAACATTTAAAGTGGGGGAAACGACCTCTACCGTAGTCTCCCAAGTAGCTGTCAAACAGTTGTTTATAGCATTTAGAGTAACGGTATATTCACCGAGTCCATTAAATTGTATTTGCAGGTCTTCGGAGTTGGCGTTGCTCGGTTCAAGAAATTCCCAACCTATATTTGGCGATATTTTCCATTCAAATTCCGAACTATTAAAAGAAGAAGTATTATTAAATGTAAGGACTTCTCCAGCACATAATTCGGTATCTGTTGTGTTCGCATTTGCCGTAGGCGGATCGGAAATAGTTACTGTCTGCGAGGTAGTTTCCGTAATGCCACAATGATTCGCAGCAACTTTTATCGTATAATTACCTTGATTAATAAAAGTAATTTCTATGTCTTCTTGATTTAGATTACCTGTCCAGCCTGTTGATGGGCTGATCGACCAAGTAACGTCTGATATGGGATTACCACCCTCACAGCCCGCAGATGTGGTAACGGTTGGTGCTGTAGATTGATTTTCAAACGGAATCGTAGCACCCGTGCAGTAGGCAGCAAGGGTATCAAAATGAAAGCGTGGCATAGGCGCACCCGAGATCGTAATCGGACCAACCACACCGCCCGTACTTCCACACGAATTGCTGACACTCAAAGAAATACCAAAAGAATTTTCGTGAATATTTGGCGGTAAAAGTAAGGTCTCTCCGCAAGAAGATTCTGAAAATGAGTAGGTAAATGAGGGTGGTGGCGGATGGTTAAAAGAGAAAATTAAATCTTCATTTTGATAGACATCATAGACCGTTCCTACCGGATTATTTTCCGTACCGCTAATAATAAATGACAAGACATCGGACACACAAAGTCCCGTAGTACCGCCCGGACTCGTGATACCTCCACCGGGATTGCTACCATTAAAAAAGCGATAGACCGCCGTAGCTGAAGGGCAGGCATAATCTCCTGTTGCTGTGACACTTATATCAAAAAATCCTTCGCCCATATAGGTGTGTGATAGACTCGTCCAACCTGAATTTTCGGTAATATTTGGTGAGCCGTCACCCCAATCAATGGTGTAACTTGTATTCGAGGCATCGGTACTTGATTCATTTTCAATGATGACGGTAGCCGTCTTTGTACCGCTACATTCGAGAAAGCCCGTAGGTGAACTAATCGTTGGGTCGGGCGAATCCAATACCGTAATCTGGATAACATCTCCACACAAAATACCGTTTTCGCGCAGTGTTACATTATAGGTTTGAGTAGTCGCTTGAGCGGTATATGTGTGTATTGCCGTGCGGCTTGTATCTGTCGTGCCATCGCCAAAATTCCAGACATAATTTGAGTTGGGATTGGGATTGGCAACGCTCAAAGTAATGTCATCGTAACCACAAACAGTTGTCGCTGAAACATTCGCAATAGGCACAGGTGGTGGCGATACGGTGATATTTTGTGTAGCACAAGACAGCGTGCCTTGTATTAAGGTAACGATATAATTTCCTGCCGAAGCATAGGTATGTGTAACAGTCGTTCCCATAGCAGTTTGTCCATCGCCAAATTGCCATGAATAAGCACTACCAAAAGGTGATTCAACTTCAAAATTGACGCTCAATGGATCACAAAACGCTACTCGAGCGGTTGTAAATTCGCATTGTGCATAGAGTTGTGGGAAGGTAATTATGGAGCATACTAAACTCAAAAGTAGGTTTAGAACCGATTTCATAAAAAGCCGTAGATTTACGGAAAGTTGTAAACACTTGGGAGGAAGCGTACTTTCCTGTTAAATCTCTCACTGTCATATAGGATACGTATGTCTTTGAAATTTGTTGCACCAAGAGCGTATCAATAATGTTGGTCACTGATTACCTCCACTAGTGATGTAGAAGATGGCATCGAAGATGTCACGCAAATTATATTTTCGTAAATGGAAAAACAATGGAAGAAAGTTGGCAAACGGATACGTAATTTGATACGGCTGGGCATACCTAAGCAAAAGGCTTATCAATGGGCGAATACCCGTAAAAGCTATTAGCGCACCTCGAAAAATCCGATACTACATAGGGCGATCACAAACGCAAGGTTGGAGCAACGGGGTTATGTTTCATTAGAAAAGAGATATAATCAAAGACACTCAATACTCATGAACCACCGTGATACGCGAACCGTATGTTCGGTAGTGTGAGAGGGATAAGATAGGAAAGGGAACTCCTTTGCGTAAACGCGGGTATAAAAGTTTAAAAGTTCTTCCTATCTTATCCTACTCGATTTTTGACTATCTCATTTTCAACAAGTCGCGTTCCGGTGCGGGAATAATAGATACGCCTCGTGTTAATGTGAAGATATTGTCAGAAATTTTCGCAAGGGAAATTTTCTTACAAGTTAATTCAATAGTCTCATCTTGTTTGTCAACAACAAATTTCAAAGGAAGTGCGCCACCTGTCTTTTCCAAACAAAACGCCCAATAATTGTATTGGTGCTTGGCATACAATTTACTATCTACCTTGTATTTATCACTAAAATAGTAGTATAGTGTACCTGTTGTAGTTTTGACTGTCAGGAGATCACATTTCACACCTTTCACCCTTTTTGCACCGCGCGTCAGGTTGTGAGATAAGATTTCTCCTTTTTGTTTTTTGGCATTTATCCACATGACAGCTCTGACCGCATCTTGGGTCATATATAAGGTGTCATTGCCCGGATAAATATGGGTCTTTTTTGAGATACCATTCAAACGGCTTTTGTATTTGCCGTTTTTGATGTGTAAAGTTTGTTCGGTTCCGAATAGTTTTTTGGCTTCTTTTTTTGATAAAAAACCTGTTTTGTCGGTGTATGAATAATTATACACGATTACGCCTTCAAAAGTTTGAGCTGTAAGTGTATCATTAATGAACAAACACGATAAAAGAACGATAAGTAGTGAGGAGGTCTTCATTTTTGTAGTAAGTGGATGTTATAAAATAATGTTTTTGTGTTATCTAATAATCGATTCTTATCATAGTACGGACACTTATAGTCACAAACTATTTTTGTGACAGTATAGTTAATACAAAAATAACAAAAAATATTCCAAATATTATACAAAACAATGAATCGGTCTATAAAATTATTTTTTTATAAATGAAACTTATGGTAGGATGAAAGGCGAGAAATGTTCTTTTTTCATTTGATATTATTATATCTATCAAGCTATAACGTATTATGTAAAATAACTTCCAGTAAATGGAATTACATATCAATGTATTCGTGTTTATGTATGGTGGTTTAATTTATTGCGAAAAACAACACGACACTAAATGAATTCTAACATCTAAGAGTGACACCTTTTATAATACAATAATTACATTGATGCTTACATTTAATCTTTCTATAAGTGACGATAAAATACGATGTTTACACATTATTTTATTGACTTATATTTGAGTGTGTTTTATCCTTCAATAAATCAAATTACATAAGCTTATGGTTGACACGTCTGACTTGAAAAAACGCCTACTCATCAAAAATTTAATTGCCGAGTATGATGTGGTGGAGATGATGCCTAACTTTACGGTGATGAAAAAGTGAAGTGGCGGTACTGCATGTTGCACTAACATTTGCTTCATAGCGTGGGTGTATTCGTATGAAGTTTAGGCAGGAATTTGAGGGATATTTTTTTAGAAAATTAATCCAGATAACACTTAAAAAATAAGGTTTCGATTTAGCGTGGGCTTTCCTTTAGAAATTTGAAGGTGCGCGTGGGCAAATCGAAACCTTATTTTTTCACTATTAAGTACACTGTTTTATAAATTTATTTACATTTTTTGACGTTTATTTTGAAATGAATCGAATCAAAAATGACGCGAATACTCACTGTATTTAAGGATTTTTTGGTGAAGAGTCATTTTAAAAGAAATACTCAAAAAAGTAAATAAATTTGTGAAACAGTGTATTAAGTACATGGACACAATTAGATTTAAAATTAGAACGAGGTTATTTTTTTGTTATTTTTTCTTTCAAAATCCGCACATAGATAATTGTGTCCATGTACTTACATAGTTACTTTATTCTTATCTTGCAAAGCACTGCACCCAGTAGTAGGGTGTTTCTCCGACATCGCCGATTTCATAACACGCAACATATTTCCAAGTCGGATTAAGTATAATCTTGCGATGCCCGTAGCCAGGAACGCCCGAATCTATGAGTAAAGACAGGACAGATTCCTTCACGCTTTCATAACCGCCAATAAGATTTTCATTGCCGTCTTCCAGCTTGGGGTCTGCTTCTATGATGCGGTCCCAAGGATACTTTCCGTCATTACTTACATGTGAAGGCAGACCATTCGCTAGTATTTCTACACCATGTTCTTGTGTTGTCCAATAGAGTGTTTTGTGGGGTAACAAATGAGACATTGGATTCGTTAATTGCAACTCACGAATAAGGTCATCCGCAGCACGAAGCTCATCTTCCATGTATGCAGGGTCACTGTACGTGGTTTGTTTTACTCTTGTTTTATAAGCCTGCACTTGCTTGATATAAGCTTTTGGGTCGGAGCGAATGATATTGATTTCACGAATCATATCTTTCTCTCTATCAGTCATATACGGTATGTCTCTTGCCGTATCGGCGTTCTTACTCGTAGCAGGTGGAGGAGGGCTGACACTTCGTGGTCTGGGGAGTTTGTCGGCACCCACGCGCGGTGCTGTGTCTATCACCAAGCTATTCGGTACCACGTTGGTTTTTTGTGTCGGCGGTGTATCAGGCACGCTTATCTTCTCGGATTTATCCCATCGCCCGATATATTCTCCGGCGTTTTTACCTCGTACATTGACAGTGGTAGTTACATTGCCTCTTTTATCTTCATACACCGTCGTTTCAGTTGTGACAACTGTACCGTCCGGTAGTGTTTCTGTCTCCGTAGCTGTTTCAGTAACAAATTTTTGTTGTGTCGGAGCTTGATTGGTTGTAGAAACATCAACCTCTTTTTTGCCGATACCAAGTTTCGCACAACCGGATACCGCTATTATCATAGTCAAATATATCACTCGTCTCAATGTATTCATATTAAATTATATTTATACAATAAATTTTTAAATAAATATTCACTCATTCACTACAAATCAACGCGAAGCGCACCGTACACAACGCGAACTTTGGGGCATGAGCATGATGCGTTTGGGTTGAATCGGGCGTTTGCACATTGAGCAAATTCCAAAATCAGGGCTGTCAATTCTGGATAGCGCGTGTTGAAGTTTACCCAATTTGCGACGTGTAGCTCGAAGGGTGGCTTCTGCTACACTTCTGTTGTTAATAGCGTCCATACGTGTGATTCTACCCAAGGAGTTTTCAGGCGGTATTGGCTTGCTCAATTCTTCAAGTTCTTCGATTTTTGCCTTTGTATCACCTATCTCTTCTTCGATTTTTACTTTCAATATCGCTCTTTCACTTGTCGTCATTTTTTTTGTGTTGTATGTTATCGTATTACCTATTGGTTTTCATGCCTTATTTCATTGTGAATTAAGGATCTACAAAGATAAAAGAATATCAGTAATCTTTTTGTTTAAAAAAATGTGATAGTTTTTTGTACGCAGTATAGGAAATATAGTTGTTATTGTTATTTTTCTGTGAAAGCTAAGTAGTAAGTCAATCTAATTATGATATGTTGCTTTGAGTGAAATTTTTTCGAGTACGAGGCGGAGGTTATTCAGCATAGCCGTAGCTACGCTGGATGTTCTCCAACAAAGTAATCGGACAAATTTCGCCAAATGAACTTATCATAATTAGTTTGACTTACTACTAAGTGAAAGAAATTAAATAACTTAACCATCTTGGCGGCTTCTTTTATGCTTATTTTTCCCTTTGAATTCAGTTATTTATCTCGATAAACGCCCTCTTTCAAAGCAAAAACTAAACATAAAATAACCTCCCCAAGTTGGTCAACTTATTTATCCCGCGTTCCTAAATCAATGCCGATATGGATAAGACACTAACTTTTTAAAGTCTATTAATTCAAAAAATACTTCCTATTACATACATCGGGGCAGCTATAATGAGAAAAAATACTTCAATAAACGGTTTGATAAGCATAAATAATAAGGTCATCAAGAAGCCCATCAATAGAAAAGGAAAAGCAAGTTGAGGGCTATATCCGCAGTGTGTGTGTATGAGTTGAGATGGCAATTGCGTGGATGGAATTCTCATTTTATATCGAAGGCAATGCTGCGAAAAATAACGGTCTTGGGTGTATGCTGGAATTTCCATGGGATGCTTTTCGTAAGCTATCCTGTTGGCTACTTGGCTACCTTTTTTAAATATATTTTTAAAAAATAATTGAAAATAATCTGCCAAATAAAACACCATAAACCGACGCATAAAACCAATACCTTTTCCCAAGTCTTGATATTGCAAAACATGAAATCCCTCATGAATAATCGTAGATAATCCGGCAAGTGTATCCGGCTGATAAACTGCAAAATAAGCGTGTATATACTGTCGATTCCAAGTAGCAGGTAAGACAATGGCATTGACATAACTACCCGCTATAAACCACGGCAAACCTTCATAAAAACGAACTTTCTGCCAGTTGATTGTCGGATAAATGTTTCGCAGTAAAGTCTGAGTTTCGGCATCCGGTTCTATGACTCGCGGAAATACCCAATGATACAATGTATCGGCAATACGAAGGAAACGTTTTGACATACGTTTATTTTATCCCTGCTTTATTTGAACTGTACATAAGTCTCGACCACGCGATACGAAACAAGACAAATAAAACGAGGAATAGTATCAATAAAGACCCCATATTACCTGCAAAGACGACCCATATTCGCGTCTTCTGTATCAAAAGCATAGCGATAAAAGTCACTGCCAAAAGCATGACCAGACCGGAGAGTTTGTTGAAACCGGGCAAGCGATTAATATCTGTCTCTTGCTTGGCAATCATCACGGTAGAAATCATCGAAACGATAGGCAAAAAATAGACAAAAGCGTTGACTTGCAATAGGCTTTGGGGTTGAAAAAACATCGAATATCCACACAATATTACCGAGAATGTACCCGGAATACAAACCAAAAATATCAAGGTAGAATACACATAATTCCACGGTGATTTGTTCGATTCGTCTTTAGCTACCCAATTGAGTAAAAAAACCAATATAGGTAAGCCGATAAAATAAAGTGTTATCGGTAGAGGATCCATTGTCATTTGGGAGAATAACTGTTGTAAAGTCATTTTATTTGAAAATACTTAGTTTGGAAAGCCACAAAAGTAATAAAAAAATCGGATGTATGGTCATTGATTTTGCATCCTTATATTATTTAGACTTTGAACGAAAAGTTGTCCAAAAAAATAAGCAAAACAATGTACTAAGTGAAAGAAATTAAATAAATTGTTCCATAATGCGCCGTAATTTTTTCTTCTAAAGAATTCAAAAAATCGTTGCATAGCCATAGCTACGGAACTATTTTTTGTGTTTTTTAGAAGGGAAA
>Ga0209187_1000601_pt1 | contig 57260 bp, 43 predicted proteins | sample BantaG_FD_187430 | JGI IMG/M metagenome (GOLD analysis project Ga0209187, IMG submission 187430) | Marine algal microbial communities from Bantry Bay, Ireland - BantryBay_4 metaG (SPAdes) (version 2) | ecosystem: Host-associated > Algae > Red algae > Unclassified | place: Bantry Bay, Ireland...
TTAAGATTTTGTTGTCATAACATTTAAATATGAGTAAAAACAAAACAGCTTTGATAAGTTTTTAATTGAACCAGCTTCTGAAATCTCAACAGCTTTTGAAAAAAGCAGAGTTTTCTGTCAGACACTAAATAGGTGATTATTAAAAGGATACACAAAAATCTATAAAGTGCCTGCTAGTTTCAATAACCTTCTATTATTCGACCCATTAATTTAATCTAGCAAATCCTGAAATCCTCAAATCCTGATTCCCCGCTTTATTTGATTTGCCGCATATAAAAGATTAATTCTCACTACCATACAAAAAGCACTACCATACAAAAAGCCCAACTGAAACAGCTAGGCTTTTTAATTCTTTATTCGTAATAGAATCTATTCAGTCAAGCCTTGTACCAATAAGGCCACATCATCATTCAATACCTCTATAAATCCTTTTTCAATTGTATAATTTATGGTCTCGCCTTTGAAGGTAAGTATCCGAACTGATCCTTCACCTAAGGCAGATACAATAGCCGCGTGACCTTTCAATATTTCAAATTGACCAGTAATGCCTGGCACTTTTACTGAGGTAATCTCTCCGTGATAAACCTCTTTCCCTGGAGTTAATACAGATAATATCACAGCTTATGCGTTTGCTTCTTCAATTAATTTTTTACCCTTTGCGATTGCATCATCGATAGATCCGACAAGGTTAAAGGCAGCTTCTGGATACTCATCCACTTCACCGTCCATAATCATGTTGAATCCTCTAATCGTTTCTTCTATTGGTACCAATACACCTTGTAAACCAGTAAATTGTGTTGCCACGTGGAATGGTTGTGATAAGAAACGTTGGACACGTCTTGCTCTCGATACAATCAATCTGTCTTCTTCAGATAATTCTTCCAAACCTAAGATTGCGATGATGTCTTGTAGTTCATTGTATCTCTGTAGGATATTGATGACTCGTTGTGCTGTATCATAATGCTCATCACCAACAATAGATCTTTCTAAAATTCTTGATGAAGAATCCAATGGATCCACAGCGGGATAGATACCCAATGATGCAAGCTTTCTACTTAATACTGTTGTGGCATCTAAGTGAGAGAAGGTCGTTGCAGGCGCTGGATCTGTCAAATCATCCGCAGGTACATATACCGCTTGTACTGATGTAATAGATCCTCTTTTTGTTGATGTAATTCGCTCTTGCATGATACCCATCTCTGTCGCCAATGTTGGCTGATATCCAACCGCTGATGGCATCCGTCCCAATAATGCAGATACTTCAGAACCAGCTTGTGTGAAACGGAAGATATTGTCTACGAAGAATAAGATGTCTTTTCCACCATTAGGGTCATTCAGATCACCATCTCTATAATATTCTGCAATTGTCAAACCTGATAAGGCAACTCTCGCTCTTGCTCCCGGTGGCTCATTCATCTGACCAAACACAAGTGTTGCTTGTGACTTAACCAATTCTTCTTTATCTACTTTAGACAAATCCCAATTTCCTTCTTCCATAGAGTGAAGAAAGTCTTCACCGTATTTGATAACGTTGGATTCCAACATCTCTCTCAGCAAGTCATTACCCTCACGAGTTCTTTCTCCGACACCTGCAAAAACAGAGATACCTTCATATCCTTTGGCAATGTTGTTGATCAACTCCATGATCAATACTGTTTTACCGACTCCAGCACCTCCAAATAATCCAATTTTACCTCCTTTAGAATAAGGCTCAATCAAATCAATCACCTTAATACCAGTAAATAAAACCTCAGTCTCAGTAGACAAATCTTCGTAACGTGGTGGGTCTCTGTGGATTGGGGAAGGGTTATCTCCCTTAGCAACAGGACCGATACCATCAATTGCTTCACCAACAACATTAAACAAGCGACCCTTAATCGCATCGCCAACTGGCATTGAAATCGGTGTGCCGAGATCTGTTACTGACATACCTCTTGTCAATCCATCCGTAGAATCCATTGCAATAGCTCTGACGCTATCCTCTCCTAGGTGTTTCTGACACTCCAATATAAGCGTGTCTCCATTATCTCTTGTAATTTCAAGAGCGTTTAAAATTTCTGGTAATTTTGATCCTTCTGATGAAAAACTGACGTCTACAACAGGACCAATGATTTGCTTTATCTGTCCAATATTTGCCATGAATATCTTTTAGTTTTTTGAATGAACTGATCGATCGGGAAAATCGAATGCAAAGATACGATTAACAGTTGGTTTACGCTTAAAAGATATTGAATATTATTTTAGATCAAGACAACCCTATGTAATGTTGTCTTCAGTCGTATTTTCAGGGGCTTTTTTTGTATCCATCGGGTTCACCCAAAAATTATTTGTTCCTAATCCTTGAGTGATGGCTACCAATTGGTTGTTCAACAAATCAAGAAGCGCCAAGAAGGTAACAATTGCATGAATTCTATCTTCCATCGGCTTGAACAAATCCACAAAGGTTGTTTTTGCCGAGACACGGATTCGGTCAAGGATATATGTTCGCTGAGTCTCTACCTGATAGTTGTATTTGACTATTTCGTGTTTGGTTCTGTTCTCTCTATTTTCGTACTTTTCCATAACACCTTGAAAGGCTTTGAGTAATTTGAACATTGTCAATGATTCGAGTTCAATATCAACCAGCGCTTTATTTGCAAGAGACTTAAGTTCGGATGCGACACCACCTCGATCAAATTTTAATGCCCGTTCTGTTTCTAAAAGTGCAATTTCGTCAAGCACACTTTTGTATCGCTTATATTCTAAAAGGCGTTCTACCAACTCTTCTCTAGGGTCTATTTCATTACCATCCTCATCAATCTCTTTTCTTGGAATGAGCATCTTTGCTTTGATTCGCATCAGATTGGCGGCCATCAAGATAAATTCACTAGCCACATTCAGATTCAACTGCTCTAAGTCTTTAATATAGGTAAGAAAATCTGCAGTAATCTTAGCAATTGGAATGTCGTAGATGTCTATTTCATCTCTTTCTATGAAAAATAAGAGCAGATCAAACGGCCCTTCAAACTGCTTCAGCTTTATAGTATATGTGTCCTGCATCAAGGCGTAAAGATACAGGTAAGTATAACTAGGGTAGATAAAGTTGTGCAAATTTTATCCACATATTATTCTAATAACTATTTGCCAATTGTACCATTAGCTGTCAAACTCCCAAGATGCTTAGCACATAAATCTTTTAATCAGCCACAATGGCAGCCATTTATAATAGTTGATGCCATTCTGTCATTAAAGTAATGTCTGTTTCTGCCAAGATGTATGCTTTTGTGGGATGGCACCGCCTTTGATCTATCAGGATTGTAATTGAATTTTAAAAATCAAAAAAGATAGATAATGAAAACACAAACATGTAGACCTAAGGCAAGAAGAAGAAATGGATTTTTTGTTCCAGCATTTGAAAACATCATTAACGAGGTGATGCATACACCACTAAAAGATTTTCAAGCTGAGGCAACGCCTAAATTCACTAAGCCTAAAGCAAACGTTCAGCAATCTGAAGATGGATACACACTTCAGTTGGCTTTACCAGGATTTAGTAAAAAAGATGTTGAAATCAAAATTGATAAAGATGTCTTATTTATAAGCTCCACCAGAGAGAATGAAACTAAAGTAGATTTTCGTTTACGGGAATTTAATTATGGAAATTTCAACAGACAATTTCGATTGAACGATACCATTGACAGAGAGTCGATTGAAGCGAGTTTTGAAAATGGAATTTTGACAATCACCTTAGCTAAAATCAAACCTGAGCCAGCTAAAACAATAAAAATTAGTTAATCAAAAAATCAAATTAAAATGAGAGTACAAAAACTAGGTTTAACACCTGCATCAACAGGATTGAGCAATTTATTTGAAGACTTCTTTAATAGTAGTTTTTCAGAATTAGTAAATGAAGACTTTGTCAGCACAAAACCATCAGTTAATATTATTGAAGAAGCAAATCAATACAACATCGAATTAGCTGCACCAGGATTATCCAAAGCAGACTTTAATGTCGAAGTGGATAAAGACCAGTTAATTGTCTCTTCTGAAATCAAAGAAGAAAAGACGGAGAAATCAGAAGATGACTCATTCACAAAACGTGAATTTAATTACAGCTCTTTCAAACGAAGTTTTCACTTAAGTGATAAAGTGGATGCATCTGGAATCGATGCGACTTACAACAATGGTATTTTAACAATCAGTATACCAAAGAAAGAAGAAGCAATAGAGAAGGAGCCTACAGTCATAGACATCAAGTAGACTCAACTACTCTACAAAAGGTTTTTTAATTAATTGGGGACCCCTAGCGTGAGTTAGGGGTTTTTTTAGTTTGACAAATAAAAAAAGTAAACAATTTTAATATCTCTCCCCTCCAAAATCTTATACTTTTTTTCTTTTATCCAAATTGAGGTTTATAGTTAATTATCTATCTGTCATTTTTATATGAATAAAATGATTGAAAATATTATAAGTATATTCAAGCGAAATTTTCTCTTACCTAACCCGTGCGAAAGATTTCTTTATATCATTTATTAACAATTAACATCTTTTATCATGAAAGGAGTATTAAGCTTTTTTACAATTTTACTATTGATAACATTTTTGTTTTCAAGTTGCCAAAAAGAACTAGATGGGCCGGCTGTAGAGCTCAAAGCAAAACCTACTGCAGGACTTATTGGTATGCCGGTTGTTGGGACGTCTTGTCCTGGTACTGAGGTTATCGACTTATTTGCTGGTCAAAATATGCCAGCAGGATCGGTATCATATTCTGTTGAAAATAATATGTTGACCTTATGCGCAGCAAGTACTTGTGCTCTTTCTGAGCAGCATATTTTTGTTGGTTTAGAAGAAGACTTACCGACATCTGGCAACGGAGGACTTATTCCAGGACGGTTTGCTTATTCTGATGGTGGCGAAAATGATGCTTGGGTTTTTGATTTAACCAGTATCGCAGTACCAGGAGTAGACTACTGCTTTGTCATTGCTTATCATGCAGTTGGATGTGGAGAAACAATTTGGGGATTTGGATTTGAAAGAGGCAAAAAAGGTAATTGGTCTTCTTATACAACAGTTTGTGTAGATAATGCCGATCAATAAATAATGTTTCAAAATTTTATATGCCCTAATGACAATAGTTGTTAAGGCTTTTTAATTCTAAGCGTTTTCATGTTTAGGATTGGTAATTATTTTATTTTTTGATGTATACAATTAATGTATGGCAAGATAGGAGTGACTAGAATAAAATCTTTGGCTTCAATTGAATCTTATATTATGGATTATTTGTAATGTAATCATACAAGTAAGTAACATAATTTTTTCATTGAAGATTTATTAAATACCATGGTACTTACTAACAGTATCGACTCTTGACTTTTCTAAATATTGGAACCAAATAGATGAAACGAAACTGTTGGATAGGATTGAATTTATTTTGCCTACTTCGATATTAATAAATCGTTTAAATTTATAAACAAGTGTTGAGTCTCCTTGCTTGATCAAATTTTGAACTTATATCGCAACATCAGTAAATGTAAATTTCTCAACATCAAATAAGCCCAGATCTGTAATTTTCAAACTAGGAATCACAGGCAAGGCTAAAAATGACAACAACATAAAGGGAGCTTTTACTTTACAGCCTAATTCTTCCTTAGTCCATCTGTCTACCGTTTGGTATTGTTTAGCTAATTGATATCCATCGATTGGTGACATCAAACCAGCAATAGGTAAAGCGAGTCTTGAAGATTCTCCAGAGTCATTAACAGAGACAACTCCACCTTTTGATTGAATAATCTCATTAACTGCAGTGCAGATCGCTTCATCTGATACACCAACTGCCACTATATTATGAGAATCATGCGCAACACTAGATGCTAATGCACCCTGAGTTAATCTAAAACCTCTGACAAAAGCAACTGCAGGTGGTTCGTTTTCTTTATAGCGATTGACAACAGCGATTTTTAGAATGTCTTTTTCTATTGATGGGATATAGTTGCCATTAATTATTTCTAATTCTCCTTCTTCTGACTGGGTGACTATTTCTCCATCAATTGCTTTTATAATTCTGACTTTAGAAGTGGTTGCTTTTATTGAAAACTCTTCTGGACTTTTTGGGTTCACCTTAAACACATTGGGAATCTGAGACGGTAAATGATGAATTAGTGAAGTTTTATCCTTGGCCACACACTCTCCATTTATGTATGTTTGCAAAACTTCAAAAGATACAATATCCTTTACTATAATAAAGTCTGCAGAATCACCTTCCTTCAACAGTCCGACATTTAAATTATAATGGTGAACTGGATGTATACAAGCGGCTTTTAAGACATCAAATAAATCATAGCCAAGTTTTATTGATTTTTGTACGATTAAATTAATATGGCCTTTAATTAAATCATCTGGATGTTTGTCATCACTACAAAACATGATTTGTTTTGGAAATTCTTTAATCAATGGATGGAGGGCGTTGTAGTTTCTTGCAGCACTTCCTTCGCGTATGAGTATGTGAATGCCCAATTCGGCCTTATCTTTTCCTTCTTCATAAGTAAAGCATTCATGATCTGTTGTGATGCCAGCGGCAAAATATTTCTGGGCATCATCTCCTTTTAGTCCAGGAGCATGTCCATCAATGGGTTTGCCTATTTCTTTTGCATAGTTAATTTTTGCAATGACTTCTGAGTCATTAAATAATACACCTGGGAAATTCATCATTTCAGATAAATAACCAATGTCTTTTTTATCCAATAAACGCTTGACAGATTCTGTACCCAGATGAGCACCTGCTGTTTCAAAGGTAGTAGCTGGTACACAAGATGGAGCGCCAAAGCAAAACTTTAAGGGAACACGCGTTGCCTCATCTAACATATATTGAACGCCTTCCTCTCCTAAAACATTTGCGATTTCGTGTGGGTCAGAGACCGTAGCAACTGTTCCATGCACAACAGCCAATCGAGCAAATTCTGTTGGTGGCATCATGCTACTTTCTATATGTATGTGAGCATCAATAAACCCTGGCATTATATATCCAGCATCGTCTGCGACAGTTTCAATTTCTTTTATGGAAGCAATTTTACCATTGTCAACATTAACTTCAGCAGGATAGATTCGTCTGTTGATGATGTCTAATAATTTAGCTTTAATGATCATGGTAAATCTTTGTTTGCTTGTTGAATGAGTTGTGCAGCAATACTAATGGCAATTTCTTCTGGCGTCCGACTTTTAATGTCTAGACCAATAGGAGTTGTTACTGTTTTTAATTGTTTTTCGCTATAGCCTAAAACTTTCATCTCATCTAACAACTGTTTTATTTTTTCTTTGCTGCCCATCATCCCTTTAAATGCGACGTCATGATTTATCAATTGTTGTAGCACTTCTAAATCCGCTCGATAGCCAAACGTCATAATAAACATATAGACGTCTTTTCTATTAGGTATGTGTTCTTGAATGGTTGCATAATTAGCAGTTATTTTTTTATGTGCATACTTGTCGTTGTTCATGGTATGCAATTCTGCTCGATCATCAATAATGGTGACATGAAATTTTAGATCTATAAGTATTTTAGTTAATGCTTTTCCAACGTGCCCTCCACCTATAATATAAGCGAATTTTTTAAAACTTATTTTTTCTGAATAAGACCAGTTAGATTCATCAATAAAAGAAAATTCTGATGATTTATTTGATGTGGATTCAATAAATGAAAATCCTGATGGAGATAAATGTATATGTCCTTCTTCATTTCCTAGCAAACAAGCAGTTAGGTCTTCGATACTTGACAGATCATTTTCCGATAACGGAATAAAAGCAATTGTTTGTTCACCGGAGCAGATCATTCCAGATTGATTGGTCGGTACTGATTTAGAATGTATTTGTTTTTTTATAAGAACCTTTAGTTGTTTTTTTTCTAAGTTGGCTTTTGCAAGCTCGACTAGTTTATGTTCCATTATACCTCCACCAATGCTGCCCATCATATCGCCATCTTCAGAAATAGCCATACAAAATCCTTGTCTGCCTGGACTGCTACCTTTACTTTCTAATACATACAGTAACAAAAGATTTTTATTCTCTTTTAAATGCTGATGTATGTATTTCCAAATTTGCAATAGAATGAAGTTTACCTTATGGATTAATTAGCTTCCACGATACGTAGAGTACCCAAATGGATTCAACAATAATGGAACATGATAATGTGAGTTATCCGTGACATCAAAGTAAATAACTACCGTAGGATAAAAGGCTTCCTTGTTTTGGCCAGAAAAATAACTGCCTGTATCAAATACCATCCGATATGTAGCTGGAGATAAAAGAGTAGACTCATCTAGCAAATCTGCAATTCGACCATCAGCATTTGTCATTCCTTTTCCAATGGTTTGCCAATTAGAATCTTTATTTTCTTGAAGTTTAATGTTTATTCCTTCTCCAGGTTTTCCGATCGAGGTATCTAAAACATGGGTAGTTATTTGGCTCATGTGGGTTTGTTAATCAGTGATTAATATCTCTAACCTAAGTCTTGTTATTTTTTGTTGCTCCTTTGATGCTATGTATAATTCATCTTCCGCTGTATTTGGTAGTCGTTCTTGCAAAAGTAAATTCATCTCTTCAGCCGTTTTACCTGTAGCACAAACAATATAGATAAAGCCAAATTTTTCTTCGTACGCTGCATTCCCTTTTGCTAATGCTTCTAGTGTTTCTCTTGACGCTACATTCACTCCTTGCTGTTCGCCCTCAGCCCATGCTTGCGTGTTCTGGTATTTTTTTTCCAGTGAAGAAATATCGCCTATTTTAGGATGATGCTCAAATGCCTCTAACCACGATTCTTCTTGTGCATTTTCCCAGAGATAATCTGCAAAATAAAGGAGTTGATCTTTACTTTCAAATGGGGCTTTGGCGACCATTTGTTTGACCCAATGCTCCGCACCACAGCAACGTTCTAAGGCATAATACTGAGCTTGTGTGTCGAGATCGTTAAATTGGTCTAGTGTCATAATTGGATCAATAAGTATTGAATTCAGAAACTATGCCAGTAATTACTATTTGTAAATTACATGTTTTCTTGCCCTTGAGTATAGAGATTAAGGTCATAAAATTTTACTCTGATTCAAAATTCAAAAACTTAATGAGTTGACTATCAATCCATAAAGAGTAAAAGAAAATATAATTTCTCAAACTGTTATTTTTTTTGTTCAAATGAGCAACTTTTAGATGACCTTTAGCGTCTTATATCATCGATTACAAAATTGATAAACCATGACAAAAAACAGGCTTGTTTACCCAGACCAATTCGAGCCGAATGACCACTGGTACCCAAAGGCCTTAAATGCCACTATTCATCCAATGATACACTTTTTTTTGAATCTTCGGCAAGATAGGATCATAACAAGATATTGTCACATGCATCCTACTGTCAACAAGGAAAAGCTAAGCGATGTTTTGAATCATCGAGCTAAGTATTTCCTTTGGGGTGGGGCTGATTTGTTAAATGTCACTTCAGCTTCCGGGAAAAGGCAAATGGTTGTTATTGAGAATAACTCATGCCCGTCAGGACAGAAGTCTATGCCGCTTGTAGATGATAACGAAGAACAAGGCAGTTATCGCCTTATGGTCGAAAGAACTTTTAAGCCAAGTCTTAAAAATCTAAGAGTTAAAGGCGGACTTGCAGTTTTACATGATAAGAATCAAATGGAAACATCTGGTTATGCACGAGTCATCGCAGATGTGATGCAAGAACCTGTTCATTATGTCAGTTTTTATTCGGATCAAGAAAATCCTTCTGCAAAATTCATCGATGGAGTACTGCATGTATTGGATGACCAAGAGTGGACACCCATAAGAGCTGCCTTTAGATATGTGACTCAAAAACCTTGGAATAGGATACCGGTTAATTCCAAAACAAAAATAATTAACCCGACCATCGCTTGTCTTGCTGGAGGTAGAAACAAAATGGTAGCTGCAAAAGCATATGACATATTTAATGCTGAACTGCAAGAATATGGGCTAAAGATTAATATACCTGAAACTATCTGGGATGTCAGTAAAAATGAAATTCCGATATGGGTAAAAAAACTTGGCGGACAAGCCGTTATAAAAGTTCCATATAGCAATGCAGGTCAAGGCGTCTATACAATAGTCTCTGAAAAAGAATTGGATGTATTTATGGAAATGGAATTCGATTACGATTTATTTATTGTTCAAAGTTTAATAGGTAATTCTAACTGGAGCAGCACAACATCTGCGGGTAAATTATACCATGTGGGGATGATACCTGACGGTAAAAATAAAACCTTCATCGCAGACATTCGCATGATGGTAAGTTCTACTGAAAATGGAATAAGGCCATTATGTACTTATGCAAGAAGAGCAGAAAAACCGTTGGTAGATCATATTGAATCAGGTATAGATAGTTGGTCAATGCTAGGGACAAACTTGTCTTATAAAAATACTGATGGTTCTTGGGGAAGTGATACGAGTAGATTGGTGTTAATGGATCGTCGAGATTTTAATAAACTTGGCGTTGGCTTAGATGATTTAATAGAAGCTTATATCCAGACTGTTTTGTCTATGGTGGCTATAGATAAGATGGCACAAACATTAGTAAATAAACAAGGGAAATTTAGAATGAAGTTATTTAAAAGTTTAAATGATGATATGAGCTTATTAAATGAAATATTAGTTAATTAGTTGCAAATGATGAATGATTCCTTATAGAAAGAATATCATTCAATTGTGCGTCGTTTTTTTTTGGGATATATTAAAATTTAAGAATAATGAATAATAAACCAAGACTTGTAAAAGACTTTGAAAAGCTGACTGACGAAATTATCGCACAGATAAAGTTAGAGTATCCATATGGCTTTGATAGAAAATTAATTATGTTCAAAAATAAAGAAGGAAAGCTTGTAAGTGCTTTACCTTTCGAAACAGATGATTATTATTATTTGATAAGAATGAGTAAGCAAGAAGCTGCTGAAATAATAGAAGATGATGACGATTACAATGATGATGGAAATCTAACAGAAGATGCTAAGGAGCGCTTAGAGGGGGAAATATCTGATTTAGAAGATGAAGCAAATGATCTAGATCAGATAGCAGTTGAGGAAGACGAAGGCGAAAAAGACGATGATGACTAAATATAAAGTGCTTATACTTACGGATCACACGAAGCACACTGCTGTAAACTCTTTGTATGCCTTAACTGCAGCGATGGCACAACACCCGCTGGTTGAAAAGTTGGATATTGTAAGCCGTAAAACAAAAGCAAATGCAGACTTCTTCAATTGTGAAGTTGATTCCCAGTTATGGGGAACAAGCATTGATCAAACGTTTTCATTTCGGACAAACAATCATCCTTTAGAACAGCATGTTGAAAAGTTAGATATTGACGAATATGATTTTGTATGGCTAAGAATGCCACCTCCCTTAGGACTAGAATTTTTGGATTTTTTAAGTAGGGTATTTATTGATAAATTAATAATTAATAATCCTAAGTCTATTTACGAAACAGGAAGCAAAGCATTCCTGATGAATTTTCAGGACATTTGTCCGCCGATGAAGATCTGCAACACTATCGATGATATTATAGCATTTAGTGGACAGTTCCCAATTGTACTAAAGCCATTTAGAGAATATGGAGGAAGAGGTATTCTTAAAGTCGAAGGGGATTCAGTGTTTTCAGGGAATGAGCAAATGTCTTTTGATGAGTTTAATCAGATGTTTTTATCTTCTCCAATTGAATATTTAGGTGTAAAATATTTGAAAAACGTAAAGAAGGGAGATAAACGAATTGTAGTGATTGATGGCGAAATAATGGGTGCCTCATTAAGATTGCCTCCTGAAGATTCATGGATATGTAATGTAGCAATGGGCGGTACGTCAAATCATTCTGAAGTCTCTGAAGAAGAAATTCAAATAGTAAAGACTCTTGATCCGATACTGAACTCAAAAGGAATTCTTATGTATGGTGTCGACACCTTGGTTGCAGATGATGGAAGAAGAGTCTTGTCAGAAATAAACACAACAAGTATTGGTGGACTTCCACAAATTGCTAAATTGAAGAAGCTACCTCTTGTAGAGAAAGGAATTGATATTATTATACAATACGTTGTCAAACAACAACGGGAAAATGAATTATGAATAAAGCAAAAGACATAGATGTATTAGATTTTGGTCTTATACCTGCAGGTGAAATTAGCAGATATTATTTAAATTTAGTTGAAGATGGGATGGGTACGCCAATAAAAATTCCATTAATCATTGCGAAAGGCAATAGCGAAGGTCCAATCTTTGGGGTGACTGCTGCTGTACATGGAAATGAGTTAAACGGTATCCCTGTCATTCAGAGATTATTTAATGAAATTGACCCTAAGAATCTAAAAGGTACAGTCATTGGAGTTCCGATTGTGAATGTTCCATCTTATTTGCAAAAAAAACGAAGATTTATAGATGGTGTTGATTTAAACCATATTATGCCTGGAAAAGAAGATGGGACTGTAAGTCAGGTTTATGCGTGGAGAGTAGTAAATAAATTAGTTCGACATTTTAATTATTTACTTGACTTGCACACAGCGAGTAATGGAAGAATTAATTCGTATTACATCAGAGCTGACATGGATGATAAAATGGTACACAAAATGGCGCTCTTGCAAAATGCCCAAATCATTGTTCATAATCCGCCAAGTGATGGAACACTAAGAGGGACTGCTGGTGAGTTAGGAATTCCGGCAATTACATTAGAAGTTGGCAACCCAAATTTATTTCAAAAGGGAATGATTAGAGATGGACTTACAGGTCTTTATAATTTATTGGGTCATCTCGGTATGACCGATTCAGAGGTGGAAGAAATATCAGAGGAAACGGTGATTTGTAAAAAATCTTATTGGATTTATAGTGATACAGGTGGCTTAATAACTGTATTTCATAAAGTCACAGATTTAGTCAAAAAAGGTGAAAGAGTAGCTACGTTGCGTAATATTTTTGGCGATGTCATCAAGCATTATACAGCACCTGAGGATGGGGTTGTTATAGGAAAAAGTGTCAGTCCTGTGAACCAGACAGGTGGTAGGATTTTGCATTTAGGTATTGTAAAATAAGCCAGGTCGGTAATTATTTCAGAAACTGTGCCAGTAATTTATATTAGTCAGGAATTAGTGGCAGTATTCAATTTCTATCGTTGGTGACTAGTTCCAATATAAAATATTGTTCAATTTCATTCAGCATATTCACAATATCTTCGAATTCAATTTCCTCCATATTATTAAAATCCATTAGCCGATGTTCAAAATGTTTATTAGGATACTTTTCTTTGATTAAGTGTCTCAACTTTTGCAGAACTGCATTTCTATGATTATACTTTTCCTCAATTTCTAAAGATGCTATTCTGATGGCACAGTACAAACTATATTTTTGACTAGACAAATCATCATCACAACTTCTATCATCTTGACTGTTCCAATTAAATTCTTCTGACAAAAGGCTTCTTGCTAATCTGATTATTTTTAAATCCGTTTCTGTAACAGGCACTATTGGATCATTATTGATAGTGAATCGTATTGACTGATTGCTGATTTCCAAGTTGTCAAAAGTTAAATAATCATTTCTAAATCGAAACATTATTTGATCGAAACCAGCTCTTTTGGTTAAAGTAAATTCAGTTGGTATCTCTACTTTATTCTTAAAATTAATTTTTCCGATTCTTGGAAATTGACTAAATAAAGTAGAACTATCAATTTCCGAGAAAATGGAATCCAATTCAATTTCGAAACCTGTATAATATTTATTCTGGCAACTACCAACTAATTTATTTTCATGAAGCTCTAAAATTCCAATATTCTGACTTAAAGACGAATTGATTATTAAGAACAAGAAGAAATAAATGATTAAATAAATGTTCATCTAACTATTTTATTAGAATATATGCTGTTCATTTAATTCTACAGTCAAACTCATCTTAGTTAACAATTCATTTGCATATTGGGACTAAGTTGTATATAGTAATACATCTCCCTTACCCATTTCGTCAAATTCGCCATTGTTTACAACGGATATTCCTTTGCAATATGTTGATACAATTTCCCCAAATAATATTTCTCCAACATACGGGCTACAAGTATTTTTACAACACAAGCTCTCTTTTCTCATCTCGTATTTTATCTCAGGGTCCCATACAATTATATCGGCATCATAGCCTTTTTCAATTTTGCCTTTGGATTTATTAAAGCCAATAAAGTTCGCAGGATTTTCACACAGCCATTGAGCTAATAGTTCAATTGAAATTCCTCGTTGTTTTGCTTTAGTCCAAGTCGCTGTGAGCAAACATTGACCACCAACAATGCCTCCCCACGCTTCCCATAAATTTCCGCTCTTGACTTCTTTAATAGTCTCAGGAGCAGGGGAGTGATCACTAGCAACAAAATCAATGAGTCCAGATTCTAACGCTTGCCAAAGCTGTTCATTATTTTCTCGCTCACGAATCGGAGGGGTACATTTATAGCGAGTGTCGTTATCTGGAATGTGTTCTGCATTAAAAAATAAATAGTGAGGACAAGTCTCTACCGTCAATGGCAGACCAGCTTCTTTTGCACGTAAAATATCCGGCAACACTTCTGCAGAGGATAAATGAACGATGTGGATAGGTGTCTTAAATTCTCGACACAGATCTATCATCTGTCTAATGGCGTTATTTTCCCATGACTTCGGGCGCGACCTTAAAAAATGCTCATAACTATAAGGATTGTTTTTAAAGGCATTAATCCCTTCATGTTCAGAATCTAGTTCACAATGAGCCAACAAAGGTAATCCTGTTCCTTTTAGTTGAGCCAGTCCATGTTTTAATTCTTCTTTATTGAGATGTGGAAACTCATCAATACCTGAAGGCGTCAAAAATGCTTTGAGACCAAGTACTCCTTTCTGGATAAGCGGAGATATATCATCAGCGTTTGAAGGAACCAATCCACCCCAAAAGCCACAATGTACATGACGCTGGTTGTGACTAGCTTTTATTTTTTGATCGAAAGATGTCGCATCAATCGTCACAGGACTAGAATTTAGAGGCATATCAACTAAAGTGGTGATGCCTCCTTTGGCAGCAGCCTTTGTTGCTGAATCAAAGCCTTCCCATTCTGTTCTGCCAGGTTCATTGATGTGTACATGGGCGTCAACTACACCAGGAAAAACAACATGATTCCCATAGTCCACAAACTCTACATCAGGCAGTTGCATTTTACCGGCAAATACATCAGCGATAATTCCGTCCTGTATATAAACAGAAGATTCCCTCAATGTGCCATTGGTGAAAACACGTTGACTATAAATAATTTTAGAAGGCATATATTAATGTATGTTTATGCCTTAAGGGTACAGGCCATGATAGAGTGATTTTCTAAGCATGTAATATAATCATATTGACTTAGATAGGTCAAACTATATCAGGCACGGACACTCATTAAATATTAAAAATTCAACATTAAACATTTACCCAAGCTAGATATGATGATGACATCATCTTCTCAACAATGTCTGAATTAAGATTTTTAGGATTAGCGGATGATAGGATTGTGCGGTCAATAAATCCAAGAATCTTGAAACCTGCCCTCCGCAGGCGGGTCTTAAGAATCCTAATTCTGACAGTTCTGCCAAAAAATTCAGTAGCCACTTTTGATTCCTCTGGAGTCCTTCATGATCATATTGACTTAGATAGGTCAAACAATATCAGGCACAATGTCTGAATTAAGATTTTTAGGATTAGGGGATGATAGGATTGTGCGGTCAAAAAATCCAAGAATCTTGAAACCTGCCCTCCGCAGGCGGGTCTTAAGAATCCTAATTCTGACAGTTCTGCCAAAAAATTCAGTGGCCACTTTTGATTCCTCTGGAGTCCTTCATGATCATATTGGCTTAGATAGGTCAAGCTATATCAGGCACATTGTCTGAATTAAGATTTTTAGGATTAGGGGATGATAGGATTGTGCGGTCAATAAATCCAAGAATCTTGAAACCTGCCCTCCGCAGGCGGGTCCTAAAAATCCTAATTCTGACAGTTCTGCCAAAAAATTCAGTAGCCACTTTTGATTCCTCTGGAGTCCTTCATGATCATATTGACTTAGATAGGTCAAACAATATCAGGCACATTGTCTGAATTATGATTTTCAAGATTAGCAGATGATAGGATTATGCGATCAATAAATCCAAGAATACTAAAACCTGCCCTCCGCAGGCGGGTCTTAAGAATCCTAATTCTGACAGTCCGGACAAAGAACTCAGTGGCCACTTTTGATTCCTACAGTTATAATTTTAGAAGGCATAAAATTTGTGTAAGTTTAGACCTCTATGGCTATAACTACAATGAAGCAATTTATCCAGTGTACGTCATTATAACCCTTATTGCTTCACAAAACTAAAGTTAAGAATATGAGTATAAAATTGTCAACGACCAGTTACGGTAAATCTGCCATACGGGTAATGAAACTAATCAAACATCCAGATTGGCATGAGATCAAAGAAGTGGATGTCAGTACATTATTTGAAGGTGAATTTGAAGAAGCACACACCATGGGAGATAATTCAAATGTACTTCCGACGGACACTCAAAAGAATACCGTTTTTGCATTAGCTAAAAAGCACTCCTTAAATACAATTGAAGAGTTTGGTATTTATCTAGCAAAGCATTTCTATGATAATAATCCGCAAATTCAAAAAGTACGCGTGGAATTATCACAAAAACAATGGGTGCAAATCTCAGATGAAGAGAAACCCCATCCTCAAGCATACCAACGAGGTGGCAATGAAAAATGGAATGCAATGGTTGAGCTTTCTAAAGATTCTTTGACTGTACAATCTGGTATCGGTGATTTACTTATTTTAAAAACAACAGATTCAGGTTTTTCAAAGTTTAGACGAGATCAATATACCACACTGAAAGATACAAGTGACCGAATTTTCGCAACAAGCCTAACAGCCCTATGGGATTATAATGAAAGTGAATTGGACTATGCAAAAACAAGGGAAGACATTCAGCAACACCTATTATCGTCTTTTGCAAATCACAAAAGTTTATCTGTCCAACATACCTTGTATGATATGGGCAAACGCGTCTTGGATCACGTGGATCAAGTAAATAAGATAAATATTGATATGCCAAATAAGCACCATTTATTGGTGAATCTATCTCCGTTTGATTTAGAAAATGATAACGAAATATTTGTCGTCACTGAAGATCCTTATGGTGAGATAAAAGGCACATTAGAACGAAAATAATATGCAGACATCAGTGGAGCATTCACAAAACATCAGACAAGAGATTATTAAATTTTGCAGATTATTGTATGATAAAAATCTTCTTGCTTCTGCTGATGGGAATGTCAGTTACCGAATTTCAGATAAAGAAATTTTAATTACACCTTCTGGTGTACCAAAGATATTTTTACAACCCGAAGACATCTGCGTTATTGATCTTGACGGCAATATAATTTCTGGCAAACCATCAAGTGAGCGCTTGATGCATCTACAAGTATACAAGTCCTGCCCTCAAGCAAAAGCAGTAGTCCATGCGCATCCGCCATACCCAGTTGCTTGGAGTATTGCATATCCAGATGATAAAGAATTGCCAAGTTCTTGTTTGGCCGAAGTCATCTTAGGTACGGGAAGAATTCCAATTGTACCATACGCCAGACCATCGACACAAAACATGGGCGACCAGTTACTGCCATTTTTACCAAAATGTCGAGTCATGATTCTAGCACGACATGGTGGATTGACTTGGGGAGAATCCTTGCGTGAAGCTTGGATGGGCATGGAGCGTCTCGATCATGCTGCATTGATGTTGTATTTGGCTGATACAATGAATGGATTGTCTCATTTGCCTGATGAAGAAATAAATGTACTTAAAGAGATGAGAAAAAAAATTGGACCGCGAACATTATGAAAAGAGAAGCTTTATCCATTAAATATAACGGTGCAGAACTTTTCATTTTAGATCAAACCCTTTTACCATTTGAAGAAATCTGGATTAATGTCATTGATCCAGATCAGATGTTTGGAGTCATCAAGCAATTAAAGGTGAGAGGTGCTCCAGCAATTGGAGTTTCAGCGGCTTTGTCAATGGCACTATTTGCTAAAGTAGAACCGAACGCTGATTTATTTATGCAAAAGGCAAATCACTTGCGAGAGAGTAGACCTACTGCAGTCAATTTAATGTATGCATTGGATCGATTAATTAAATTAGCTGAAACCAATTACTCAGCTGATTCAATAGAATCAGAGGCCATACGCATATTTGATGAAGACGTAAAACTCTGTGAGTTAATTGCTGATCATGGTGCTGGACTGATCAAGGATGGAGATGTTATTCTTACACATTGCAACACAGGTGGATTGGCAACTGCAGGTATTGGGACTGCGCTTGGTATCATTCACAAAGCACATGATCAAGGCAAACAGATTCATGTCTATGTCGACGAGACAAGACCGTTATTTCAAGGAGGACGATTGACGACTTGGGAACTAGAAAAACTCGGTGTCCCATTTAATTTAATTTGTGACAATATGGCTGGTATGGTCATGCAGACAAAGAAAGTAGATAAGGTCATTGTTGGTTCTGATCGCATTGCAGCAAATGGAGATTTTGCTAATAAAATTGGGACATACTCATTAGCTGTATTATGTAAACATCACGGAGTTGATTTTTATGTTGCTGCTCCGATGACAACTGTTGATTTGGGTTGCCCATCTGGAAAAGACATTCCCATTGAGCTTCGAGACCCATTTGAATTAAAAGGTGTCAGAGGACATTACGGAGAAATACAATGGGCGAATAATGAAGGTGTTGATTCTTATAATCCAGCATTTGATGTGACGCCAGCCGAATTGGTTACGGGGTGGATTTTAGATACGGGGGTGTATGATCAGGAGGGGATTCGGTCAATAAAATGATATCGCTCCGCTGGAGCGAAAAATAAACAGCTCCGCTGGAGCCTATTGATATTATGCTCCGCTGGAGCATCTCAGACTTTCAAATCAAAAGCCTCATAGGAGCGCAATATCAATAGCAGAGTGCCATATAAATCGTTGCTACATGTAAATTACTTCTCATTATACAACCCCATCAACACTTTCTCTGGTGTAAACGGCGCATGATAAATCTCAGGCTCAAAATCTGGATTAAATTGCTGGACAGCATCTAGGATAGCAAAGTACGCACCGATACCATACAACAACGGTGGCTCTCCAACAGCCTTGGATTTAAATATCGCCAAGTCGTTCCCGTCGGTATTTAAGAAAGTAACATCAATGTCTTTAGGTACAGAATAAATGTCTGGAATCTTATACGTAGACAAGGCATTGGTCATCAGTCTACCATCTTGATTGTATAGCAGTTCCTCCATTGTCATCCAGCCGATGCCTTGGATGAGGCCACCTTCCATTTGACCTAGATCGATAATTCGATTCATGCTCGTGCCAAAGTCATGTACGATTTGCACAGAATCAAATTCGTATCTTCCACGAAGACAATCTACTGTTACGACAAATGCCGCTGTCCCATACACATGATATGCAAAGGGATGACCCTTTTCTTTCTCTTTATCGAAGTGAATTTTAGGCGTTGCATAATGTGCATTTTCTGTCAGACTGACTCTGGCAAGAAATGCAGCTTGAATCAATGCTTCCCATCCTAGTGTAGATTTCTTTTTCTTAATATGGACAAATTCGTCAGTAAGAGAGACATCAGATAATTTGGTATCAAGAGCAATGGCTGCTACTTTAGACAATCGCTTAACCAAAGCTTGGCATGCCATTTCTACCGCTTTTCCATTTAGGTCCGCAGTCGAACTAGCAGCTGATGGAGACGTGTTTGCAACACGTGTTGTATTTGTTGATTCTATTTTAATTCTTGAAGCATCTATGGCTAATATTTTAGCTGCTACTTGTACCATTTTGGTGTTTACGCCTTGCCCCATTTCTACTGCGGCTGTACTTATACCTACGCTGCCATCTTGGTAGATATGGATAAGTGCACGGGCGTGATTCATAGGTGTATTGGTAAAAGAAATACCAAAACAAATGGGCATGATTGCCATTCCTTTTTTTAGGTGATCATGCGTTTTATTAAATGCTTTAATCTCTTTAGCGGTCTTATTTAGGGGATGCTTTTTTTCTAATCCATTCCAAGTTGGTTTGGCTTGACACTCTTCTACTTTTTGACCATAGGGAAATACTTGACCATTTTGTAACAGGTTCTTTTTTTGAATGTCTCTAGCTGATACATTTAATTCCCTAGCTGCTTTTGCTATGGCGGCTTCCATAACAAACATGCCTTGAGGTCCGCCAAAGCCGCGGAAAGCAGTGTTCGGAGGAATATGTGTGATGCATGAATGCGCTCTTGCAGTGACATGAGGCACATAGTATGCATTGGTACAATGAAATAATGTTCGCTCTAAAATAGCTGGAGAAAGGTCTGCAGCTGCTCCAGCATTTTGATAATAATCAGCTTCGAAAGCTAGTATATTTAATTGTTTATCCAGACCTATTTTATATGTCGATCTGTATGGGTTGCGTTTTCCTGTCATCTTCATATCATCCATCCGATGAAGAATAAGCTTGACTGGACATTGGCAAACCTGTGCGGCAAGAGCAGCCATCACAGCCCAGGCAGTTGCTTGATCTTCTTTACCTCCGAATCCGCCACCGAGACTTCTGACATCGACTTCGATCTTATGCATGGGGATGCCTAATACTTTAGCAGCCGTTCGTTGTACAGCTGTTGGTCCTTGCGTAGAAGAGACTAATGTGATGTGTCCATTTTCGACAGGATAGGCATAAGCACCCTGTGTTTCCAGATACAAATGTTCTTGACCATCTGTATCTGCTTTTCCTTCAATAATGTGTTCACATTTTTTCCAAGCTTTTTCAGTATTTCCTAATTGAAACGTTCGCGAAGGAATATGCAGCATCCCTTTATTGTAAGCTTCTATTGGATCGACAATTGCTTTTTTTTCTTTGTATGAAATGTCGACATGGTGTAAAGCCAACCGTGCTTCTAATTCAGTAGCCGCTAAAATAAGAGCAATTGGCTGCCCTTGAAAATGGACGTCTTTTTTGGCGAATAAAGGTTCATCTGGAATGATACCTCCGATTTGATTTTCTCCTGGTATATCTTTGTATGTTAATATTCGAACAACTCCCGGTTGCTTTAATGCTTTCGTATAATCAACGGAGACAATTCTTCCATGCGCTATAGCAGACGTTAAAATTGCTGCATGTAAGGTGCCTTGTCCTTCTGGAATGTCATCCACATAAATTGACTCACCTCTCACATGCGAATGCGAATCAATATTTTTCATCGATGGTATATGCTGAATTGTTTTCTTTTTCATATTAGTGTGTCAGCATTAATGATGTTAAAGAAAATTTCAAAGGATACAATTCTATAAAGTGTGCAAAAAATAATTGTCTGGCTAAAAGACGCTTATAGTCAGCAGAACCTCTTGCATCGCTAATTGGTGATATTTCAGTTTCTAATATTCGATGTGCTTCTTCTACCGTTTCTGGTTTGATGTCTTTACCTTTTAAAAACTGACATGTCTTAAATAAATATGTTGGAATTGGTCCTGCACCACCAATCGAAATATGGGCTTCTGTTATTTTGTTCCCATTTTTTGAAATTAATGCAGCACTGTTGACTGAAGCTATATCAAGATGAGTTCGTTTACACACTTTTTCAAAATTAAAAAGCTGTGTTTTAGTTGGTTTTTTAAATCGAATCCACCTAACAAAATCATTCGCTTTTTTATCTAATTTTTTATAACCCAAATAAAATTTATTTAAAGCAACAATTCTCTCTTTTCCATTTCTTTCTAAAATGAGATCACTATTTAATGCCAAAAAATAAATAGTCAAATCTCCAATTGGAGAAGCATTGACGAAATTACCTGCAATAGTACCCATGTTTCGGATGGGTGTAGAGGATACGAGTTTCATGTCTTCATGAAGTGTAGGAAAATTCTTTTGCATTAAGGCTGATTCAAGTATATCAGTTGCTGTCGCTTCAGCACCTATGTATATGTATCCATTTTTTGATGTAATGGCTTTGTGTTTTTTATTGTCAAATAAATGGACAGCAACTTTGTCAATCATCTCTTCAGGTCGTTGGACATATAGGTCTGTACCACCACCAACAGGGATGCTCTTTTTTCCAGTCAGTTTCTTTACTTGTTTGATCTGTTTAATACGAGAGACAATCGTTGAAAAGTATGCAGGCAAATGTTTTTTTTGGATCATCCAATCGACAGGAGATTTGGCATCTTTATTTTTTAACGCTTTCACCATGCGTTCGCAAGCACGCTCTATCGATTTATAGCCTGTACATCTACAAATGTTGCCATCAACAGCGGCCACTGCCTTATCAAAAGTGGCTTTTTCTACTTCCATACAAAAGCCAGTCATGGAGACGATGAACCCGACGGTACAAAATCCACATTGTGTGCCTCCCTCTTCGACCATCGCTTGTTGAGCAGGATTCAGTTTTTTTGTATTGATCCCTTCAATGGTGACAATATGCTTGCCATGCGCATTGGCCAATGGCATCAGACAACAAGTCATTGTTTGATAAGTCATTTTTTTTCCTTTCAGTGAACCTACCAATACTGTACATGCACCACAATCGCCTTCTCGGCAACCAATTTTTGTTCCGCGTAAATGCTGATGATATCTGACAAAGTCGAGAACAGTTGTCCCTTTCTCGACTTCGGTATTGATCATTTCATCATTAAGAATAAACTGCAACATAACTTTTCGTTAAGTCTACAATTTACTAATAATCATTTGTTCGTATGGAGGCTAATTAATAAAGGTTTTGTAATAATGACGATGGATTGATTATTACTGCTCTAATTCCATTGGTTCGACCGCCGGAGTAGCGAAATAATTGGTTGTATTGTCTTCAATTAATTTTTTTAGATTGTTCATATTCTCATCTTCTTGAGTTTTCATAGAACTATTCATGAAAGAAATCATAGATCGCATTATTATGCCAGTCCCTTTTGCTGTAGTCGATGATTTGATATGAGTATTACTATCTTCTTCAGAAAATTCTACTTTGTAATCCATATGCATGACCCCTTCCATTTCGAAGTCCATAGTAATTGACTCATTAGGGCTAATAGATTTTATGGTTTCCTGAATAATAGATTCTTGTCCATTTTCAATGTAGGTGTATTTTGTAACAGCGCCAATAGTACCTTTTTCGCCACTGACATGTTCAACGTTTGTCAGTCCTTTTAGCCATTGTGAAATTTTGCTTTCATCATTCATGACAGCCCAAGCTTCCTTAGGTGATTTGTCAACAACAATTTCACTGATATAAGAAATAGAAGGAGTAAGAAATCCTTTGGCGATAAATAGTAATACAAGAAGAGCAATTATTCCAAGAAGATACTTGAGATACTTCATAATTTAAAGCTTTGGATTTTAGTTACAAAACTAAAATACAATTTGTTTTCATTGTTATTGTGAATTTTCATAGGTGCTTAACATCAGTTTCGCTATCGGATGAAGTATGTTCTGTCTAAAATCTTCATTATAGTCACAATTTGCTAATAAGACTAATCCAATTTTTTCTTCTGGTATCATGATTAAATAGCTCCTAAATCCTCTGTCTCCACCATAATGACCGATTGTTTTGTTGCCATTAATTTCACTGAGTTGAAAGCCATATCCGATATATGGATATATGCTAAAACTAGGTTCTGTCATTGGCAAATATCCTGCATTCAAGTTAGAATCATCTAAAGTTTGAATAAATGAAATCATCCATTTACTTAAATCTTTTGACGAAGCATTTAATGTGCTGCTCGGTGCATGCTCTCTCGTGTAAGGATACGTTTTTCTTACAAAGATTTTCTTTGTCAACCATCTTTTAGAATGGGGTGCTGTTTTTAAAGAATTGGCTATATTATAAAACCGAAAGGCGCTACTATACATGCCGCTTTTATCTATAACATTTTCTTTTAAATAATCATCAAAATTAGAACCAGATACGATTTCTATGACATAACCTAAAATGTCATATCCTAGGTTGCTGTAATGGTATTTTGAAGAGGGAGCAAAATCAAGTTTAATCTTAAGTCCTAAAATATAGTTTTGAAGACTACTATTTGATTGATTATTATTATCCCAGTGATAGTTGCCAATATCGGGTAATCCAGATGTGTGATTCAAAAGATTTTTAATTGTTATGTCCTTGGCTCTTACATCATCATATTCTAATTCAGGAACTATGTCAATCAGTTTGTCATCAATAGATATTTCGCCTCCTTCTACAAGCTTCATAATTGCTACGGCTGTAAACAGTTTACTTATCGAGGCTGTATGAAATATGGAATTTTCAGTAACTGGATTTTCGTTTAAAATGCTCCTTACACCATAACCTTTACTATAAATTATAGAGTCATTCCTAATTAATCCAATGGAGAGTCCTGGAATATTAGATTTATTCATTTGATTAATGACAATCGAATCTACTTTATCATTAAATGCATTCGGTGATCGCTTGACATCAAGGTTTTGCTCAAACGACTGAACTGCGCATGATTGTAGAAAAAGAAGAGATATAATAAGTGGAATTAAAATGATTTTACTCATCAATGGTTTTTATTAATGCTAACGTGAAAACTATGTAAATTGAATTTAGCGATAGCTACTAACATTAAAATTATTGGCAGGTATCAGGTTTGTATATGTTTAATTTACCAATAATCCCATTTGATATGTCTCTTGGAACCCATCCTTTAATTTTATGTCTTTTGAAATTCTTCCTTCAATTATAAATCCATGTTTCATATATAGACGAATTGCTGATTCATTGTTTAATAAAACTTTTAAATTCAACTTTTTAATTACGCCTCCTTCCTTAGCCCAGCATACCTTATAATTCAACAAACTGCCACCAGCTCCTTTCTTCCAAAATTCTTTTAATACAGACATGCCTAACACTCCTATATGTTCTAATCTCCTCTTGTTAATAGATTGAACATTTAGCATTCCAATAATCTTATTTTCTAATTTTGCTACTATAAATAGTTGATTCTTAGCCAAATCATGCGCTTCGATAATCCGCTCCTCTTCTTCAATGGTCTTGTTAAATTCAGAACTGTCAAAGGTTAGAAAATTTGTTACATCTGCAACCTTCTTCACATATTCAATTAATGCGGAGGCATCTTCCTTTTTAGCTATTTCAATAGTAATTTTATTATCAGACAATAACTCTTCACTTTATATTCTTGATAGGATTGTTAGCACATCATTTAACTCTCATCCTCCTCATCTATGTTCTTAGCATTTGGGTCCGTTTGTTTTTTAATGTAGCTTGACGTATCAATACCATTAAGTACTTCAGTGTATAAACCATCGGATATACCAGTTTTAATTTCGATTTTGTCATATTCCTGATCGCCTCTTTTAATTTCCACAAAAGTACTGTCACCAGAATATATAATGTCTCTCTCCTGAACAGAGACAACTTGGTCTTTACGTTCCAAAATGACATCCGCATTGGCACTGTAGCCTGCACGCAAAAAGACACCATCTGGGATATTCGTAATTGCAGCTTTTATTTCAAACTTGACAGTACCTTCTTCATCGACACCTTTAGGCGAGATAAATTCTAGTGCAGCTTCGAAAGTGGTATCTACCACAGCACCTACAGTAACAACCAATGGCATACCTTCGGACAGTTTGCCTACGTCGGATTCATCTACTTTTCCTTCAAAAATCAAATTACTCATGTCAGCAACAGAGGCAACACTCGTCCCTTCATTAAACGTATTTCTTTCAATTACGGAAGATCCTTCTTCAACAGGGATATCAAGCACCATTCCGTTAACAGTGGATACAATAATATTTGATACCTGTTTGGAATTTTTAGTAGCTCCTTCTTGCAACAGTTGTAAATTATTAATAGAAGCTTCTAATTCTTGCCTGCGAATATCAAGTTCTGTTTCAAATTGACGAACCATATTTTGTGAAGAGATTTTGACATTTTCATACTGAGATTTTTTTAATTCAAAATCCAGTTGAAATTGTGTGTATTCAGCTTCAGAGATAACTCCCTCTTTCAATAATTGACTGTTTCGTTCTTGTTCTCTTTGTGCTAGAGTATAAGCGACTTTGGCTTGATCTACATCTAGATTTTGAGTATTCACATTTGTTTGTCTGTCTAATTCCCGCTCGGCCTCTCTCATTCTGATCCTTGCTAATTCTACATTGGACTGAGCACTATTGATGTTTACTTCAGATGGAATTAATTTAATTTTGGCCAGCTTTTGACCTTTGGTTACCATCGCTCCTTCTTCGACATATAATTGTTCCACAACACCTGACACCTGAGGTTTGATATTTATTTCACGACGTGGTTTGATCGAACCTGTTGCGACTGCTTTTTTCAACACGTCTCGCACTTCTGGTTTTGTACTTTCATATTTAACAGGATCAGTAGAATTCTGTACATAGAAATAGTAAATCAATGATCCAGTAAGAATCAAGAGCAAAAGTCCTACGCCGATTAAACATCCTTTATTTTTCATACTTTCTGTATATAGTTATCAATGGTTTTCTATTTATTATTCGTATTACCGTAATTAATATTATTCATCTTTCAATGCGATGACAGGGTTTACCTTTGATGCTTGTCTTGCTGGAATCCAACCTGCGATCAGCCCAGCAATAACCAATACTGTAATCGCAAAAATGGCAACTCGCACATCTACTTCAGGGTTATAAAAATTTTGTACATCAATATCATTGGCATACATCAAATAACTGATGCCACCTATAATTAGTGAGCCTATTGCCAAGCCCAAATAGCCAGACATAGCGGTAATAAATATTGACTCAGTTAATATCATATTGATAATAGAACCTGGAGTTGCTCCAAGTGCTTTTCTTATACCTATTTCCTTAGTACGTTCTTTTACAATAATCAGCATGATGTTACTGACACCGACAATGCCTGCGATTAAAGTACCAATACCAACAAACCATAAAAATAATTTGATACCCAGAAACAAATTTTGCATTTGTGAAAATGCTTTTTGCAAATTAAATCCACCGACTGCTTCAACATCATCAGGATGGACATGATGTCTAATTTTTAATATAGATTTAAGTTTGTCTTCAATTGCAGCAACTCTATATTCATTTTTTACTAAACATGCGAAGTAATCAATCTCACCTTTAGTCCCAAATGCTTGGTCCATAGTTGTTAGAGGAATGACAACTGATTCTGTGTCGTCTTGATTCCAAGGTTTTAATTGTTCAGGACCATAGACTCCGATCACTTTAAAGTCGACGCCTCGTACTCGTATATGTTTGCCAATTGGATCTTCTTCACCAAAAAATAGTGTGGCAACACGAGTCCCAATGGCAGCAATTTTTCTTCTATGTTTTAAATCAGCTTCGTTAATATATCTTCCCTTATGTATAACAAGTCCCTGTACTTTTGGCATTTCCGTTTGTTCGCCTCTTATCTCGTACATTTCTTGTATGTCTTTATAGTTCACTGGTTGTGACCCAAGGTGAGCTCGAGGTGCGAGATTTTCTATCTGAGGCAGTTCACGTTTTAATACTTCTAAGTCATCTTGATTAAATCTTAGTCGTCGACCTGCTGCATAGCCATCGTAAGGTTTCGTTGTTCTCTGTGGCCAGACATACATGACATTGCTTGCAGAATTCCCAAAATCTTGTAAAACACCATTTTCTAATCCTTTGCCCATACCTAGTAAAAAGACCAGCATAAAAATGCCCCAAAAAACACCAAGAGCAGTGAGGAATGTTCGCAATTTATTCTTCCGAATTGTTGCTAATATTTCCTGCCACTTGTCTCTGTCTATAATCTTCATATTAATCGGCTTTCATTGCTACAACAGGATTAATTCGGGCTGCCTTCATTGCAGGTATCAATCCTGCTAATGCTCCAGACAACACAAGTACTACTGTGGCAATTAAGACCACGGATAAATCAACATGTGGGGTACGGAAAAAATCTAATTTAATACTGCTTATACTTCCAATGGCTAACACACCTAGGCCTACACCAATAAAGCCAGCAACGGAAGTAATTAATATGGACTCTTGTAAAATCATGGTGATGATTGATATGGGTGTAGCACCAAGTGATTTTCGAATGCCGATTTCTTTTGTGCGGTCTTTTACTATAATCAACATGATGTTACTTACACCTATGACCCCAGCAATCATAGAGAAAATACCAACCAACCAGATAATACTTTTAATGGCAAACATTAAACTAGCAAATTCTTGAAAATCTTCTGCGTTGTTTTCTGACCAGATAGCTCGACGATCAGTCACATCAAAACTTTTTCTGCCAGCAAATGCTGCAATTACTTCATCTTCCATTTCACCTGCTTCTGCGATACTTAATCCTTTTGTGGTGAACATGATTCGATTCAATTGGCGATTACCAGAATACACTTTTTGTGCAGTTGTGATTGGAATGTAAATATTCTTCATCACCCAATCATCGATGTCGTAAAAAGTACCAACGACAGTATAGACGATGCCTCCAACATTTATTTCTTTACCAATAGGATCTTCATCTTCGAATAAATTATCTCTAACAATATTGCCAATGATGCACACCTTGCGATATTGTTTTAAATCTTCATCAGTCAAAAATCGACCTTCAGTCACTGTCATATTCTCCATTGTCTTGAAGGATGGATGGATGGAGTTTATAGAATAAGACAAGTTTTTGTCTTTATAGACGACTTGCCGATTTCCTGTAATGTAAAATCGTCCTGTTATCTCATCTACGCCTTCAAAGTTGTTTTTTAAAAATTCATAATCTTTATTGTCGAATTTTATTCTTCGTCCTTTATTGAGTCCCTTATATGGTTTTGATGTTCGTCCTGGACTTAACCATATACTATTCGTGGCAACATCAGTGAATTGATATTCAATAGAATTAAATAATCCATTGCCTGCACCCATCAACAAAACTAACATGAATATTCCCCAAAACACACCAAAGGCTGTTAAGGCTGTTCTCAACTTGTGCCGATTGATCGACTCTAATATTTCTGTCCACTTATCTAAATCAAACACGTGTCAATTTATTTTCGATTAAACCATCTTTTATGTGTATAATTCTTTCTGTAGTCTCAGCAACTTCTTGTTCGTGTGTCACAATAATAAATGTGATGCCTTTTTCCCTATTGAATTTTCTGAAGATATCCATGACGTCATCTGAAGTTTTGGAGTCCAATGCACCAGTAGGCTCATCAGCTAGGATCACCTTAGGGTTGCTGATCAATGCGCGAGCAATAGCAACTCTTTGCTGCTGCCCACCTGACATTTGATTGGGGTAATGGTTTGCCCACTCTTTCAATCCCACTTGATCTAGATATTCAGTGGCCAATTCTTGTCTTTCTTTCCTTGGCATTTTTTGATAATACAAAGGCAAGGCAACATTTTCTTTTGCAGTCTTAAATGGCAATAAATTAAACGATTGGAAAACGAAACCAATGAAGTTGTTTCTATAATTGGCTTGTTTGGCTTGTGATAAATCCTTGATGAGGGTATCATTCAAATAATAATCACCCTCATCATAATCATCAAGGATACCTAAAATATTGAGGAGAGTCGATTTTCCAGATCCTGATTGTCCCATAATTGAGACAAACTCTCCATTACCGATTTCCAAGTCAATGCCTTTCAGCACATGTAAACTTGTGAATTCAGTTTTGTAAGATTTATTAATGTTTTTCAGTCTTATCATGCTACACTTGAATGGACGACAAAAATGTCAAAAAAGTTGCAACAAAGTCAATTTTATCGATGAATCACTTCAAAAGATGGACAGTAGATTGATTTTTACCACTTATGCTCACTATTGGCCATGTTAAGTGATATAGGTACAAGGTGTCTAATCGTAGTAAACAGTAACTGTCACGAATACCCACATAAATTTACAACGAACAAATAAAGATCTTATTTGACTAGAAGCAAACAAGAAATCTAAATAGTATTCTAAAATTTCAACTACTTTTGCATCGTGGAAAACTTGAGGCGCTTGATTGGCATCTATGCTGATGACAAGCGAACGACAGACATTGTGCAAACACTTCAAGCCGAAGCTCCAACCAGAATTTTTCTGGGTAAAATGGTAGGAGCACTAGAATGCTTTGTCCTAAACGGAATAAAACAACATTCCAAAGCAACACATATCTTCATCGCAAATGACAAGGAAGAGGCAGCCTACATTCAAAATACACTAGACAATTTGAATGAGGAGAAGCCTGCACTATTTTTTCCAGATTCATTCAGACGGCCGACCGTCTATGAAGAGATCAATCGAAATAATGTCTTGACGAGAACAGAGGCGATCAACAAGATTAATCTATTTTCTAATGTTGGGCAAATCATCGTGACCTATCCAGAAGCCATATTTGAGAAAGTGGCTGATCCATCGCTTATTGATAAAGAGAAGATCGAAATCCATAAGGGAGAAGACCTTGATGTCAATACAGTAATCGAACTCATGGTAGAGTATGGTTTTGAGCGAACAGACTTTGTCTATGAACCAGGTCAGTTTTCGATAAGAGGTGGCATCATAGATATCTTTTCTTATGGTAATGAATGGCCGTATCGTGTCGAGTTATTTGATGAAGAAGTAGAGACTATCCGGACGTTTAATCCGATGACGCAGTTGTCATTGCGCAATATTTCTAAAATTGGTATCATACCAGACATCAATAAAAAGTATTCTACCCAACAAAAAGTAAGCATCTTCAATATACTACCTAAAAATAGTGTAGTGTGGATCCGTGACTATGATATGGTTATTGATCGTTTGCAAGTATGCGTTGAAAAGATTGAACAATTTAGCCGCAATTTGAATTTAAAGGAAGAAGAAGAATTACAGCAATTTTATAATGACAGAGCATTTATCTTACCAGATCAAGTTCTTGAAGAAATATCTAAGAATCATGTCATCTTCCAACAGCGCAATCAATTAAAGATAGACTTTGATTTATCTGTAGAATATAAAGTAAAACCTCAGCCATCATTTAATAAAAATTTTAGTTTACTGATCGATGATTTTAGACAAAAAGAAAAAGACGGAATCGAGACGTATTTATTTACAGATAACAACAAACAGATCGAGCGCTTCGATAATATTTTCGAGGATTTAAATGCGAATGTCAAATACCATCCGGTGGTGACGTCTATACATCAAGGATTTATAGATTCGGAAAATAAAGTTGCCTGTTTTACAGACCACCAAATATTCGAACGCTTCCATAGATACAGACTTAAAAAAGGATTTACCAAAGAGCAAGCATTAAATTTAAAAATGCTCCGTGAATTTCAACCGGGAGATTTTGTGATCCATATTGATCACGGTGTCGGCCGATATTCTGGTTTAGAAAAAATAGACATCAATGGACATGTACAAGAATCCGTTAGGCTAGTATATAAAAACAATGACTTGCTTTATGTTTCAATAAATTCTCTACATAAAATATCAAAGTTTGTTGGCAAAGAAGGGACTGCTCCACGACTAGATAAAATTGGAAGTGACGCTTGGAAAACATTAAAAAGAAAGACAAAGAAAAAGGTAAAAGATATTGCCAAAGAATTAATAAAATTATATGCAAAACGAAAAGCTTCTAAAGGATTTGCCTTTGAAGAAGATGGGTATTTGCAAAATGAATTAGAAGCAAGCTTTATTTACGAAGACACGCCTGATCAATATAAAGCTACTAATGATGTCAAAGCTGATATGACCAAAGAGCATCCCATGGATCGATTAATTTGTGGAGATGTCGGATTTGGTAAAACGGAGATTGCTATAAGAGCGGCATTTAAAGCAGTGGTGAGTGGTAAGCAAGTTGCGATACTAGTACCGACGACAATTCTTGCTTTACAGCATTATAAAACATTTTCGGAACGGCTGAAAGATTTTCCAGTTGACGTTGATTATGTCAATCGCTTTCGTACGACAGCTGAGAAAAAGCAAATTTATGAAAAGTTAAAAGAAGGTAAAATAGACATCATCATTGGCACACATGCGATACTCAATAAAAATATGGGTTTTAAAGACCTCGGTTTATTGGTCATTGATGAGGAACAAAAATTTGGTGTTGCTGCAAAAGAAAGATTAAAAAGTTTTAAAGTAGATGTGGATACGCTGACATTAACTGCGACGCCCATTCCAAGAACACTTCAGTTCTCTTTGATGGCTGCTCGGGATTTATCCATTATTCGAACACCGCCACCCAATCGACAACCGATTCACACGGAACGAAGAATATTTAGTGATGAGGTAATTAGAGATTCTATCTACTATGAAGTAAATCGAGGAGGGCAAGTATTTTTTGTCCACAATCGGGTAAAGTCATTGCCAGATATTACAGCAATGATTCAGCGGCTGTGTCCCGATATTGATATTGCTATGGCGCACGGGCAATTGGAAGCCAAAGAATTGGAGAAAACATTAAGGAATTTTATTGATCGAAAATACGATGTGCTCGTTTGTACAAATATTATTGAAACTGGTCTGGATATCGCTAATGCGAACACAATCATCATTAATAATGCACATAATTTTGGATTGAGTGATTTGCATCAATTAAGAGGGCGCGTTGGGCGATCTAATAAAAAGGCATACTGTTATTTGTTTGCGCCACCACTTTCCGTATTGACATCAGAAGCTAGAAAAAGATTGAAGACATTAGAGGAGTTTTCTGACTTGGGTAGTGGTTTTAATATAGCCATGCGTGACCTTGATATCCGAGGAGCTGGTAATTTGTTAGGTGGAGAACAAAGTGGATTTATCGCAGACATCGGTTTGGAAACGTATCAGAAAATACTAGAAGAGGCGATCCACGAATTGAAAGAAACAGAATTTAAAGATGTTTTTGAAGAAGAAAACAATAAAGAAGGGCGAGACTATGTCAGAGATGTAGAAATTGAGACTGATATAGAAATGTTGATTCCTGATCACTACATCAGTAATATCCAAGAGCGATTAAAATTGTATACACAGCTGGATTCAATTGAGAATGAAGAGGACTTAGATGCATTTTCTCAAATGTTAAAAGATCGATTTGGGAATTTACCAAAAGAGGTAAATGAGCTGTTTAATGGTCTGCGATTGAGATGGGTCTGTAAACGACTCGGCTTTGATCGCTTATCGTTGAAAAGAAAAAAATTAAGGTGTTATTTTGTTAGTAATCCACAGAGTAGTTTTTATGAAGGCGACTTCTTTCACGCAGCTCTTAATCACATCTCTACAAAAGGTATAGAACAAGGGCTATCGCTTAAGCAGTCACGCACATTTTTAATTTTGATTAAAGAAGGCGTTAAAAATTTAAATCAAGCTAGGATTTTGTTGGAATCAATTTTGAAGGATATACAAGCGGATTTATCGAAGAAGACAAATAAAGCCACGGTTGCTGAATCTTGAGTGATGTCATAAACTTCTTCTATCTTAGTATCTAAACTTGTTTAAAATAAAAGCATTATCTCTTCACTAGGAATTAGACTAGTGTTTATCTTGTATTTTAATGTTAGGACCTTTTGAAAATATTCAAATAGAGATACAGGCACTTCCTTCATTGGAAGATGTAAGCTTTAAGCCTGTGGAGAAGACTTACTTGACGGTGCGATTGATTAGCTTGTTTATTTTTTGGGCGATCATATTGGTAGGTTATTATTTGCTTACTGTAGTCGCAGGCTCTGATATTCCAAACCTGATTCAACAAATAATTCCTTATGTGTTACTAGTCATGATAATTGTAACATTTGTAATTGCTTTTTTTGGTGTCAAACGCAAAGGATATGCGCTCAGAGATAGAGACATTATTTACAAAAAAGGACTACTATGGAAATCTAATACAACTGTTCCTTTTAGTAGAATTCAGCACTGTGAAGTTAAACAAGGGCCCATTGCAAGATTATTTAATCTAGCAGTTTTACATATATATACTGCAGGTGGTAGTTCAAGTGATTTAAGTATTCCTGGCCTTTTACCTGATACAGCTCAAACAATGAAGAGCTTTGTTCTTCAAAAAATAAAATCTGAAGAGGAAGTATGATTCACGACTTTTCAGTTCCCAACAGGCAATCCATCATAGCCATAGTTTTAATTATCTATAAAACTATTCGTGTTGTTGTCAGACAAGTTTGGCCAATCATTATCATCGCTTTTCTTGGTAGAAATTCAAGTTCTTACAGTTCATATGTATTACCTGCTGTTATTGGTGTTTCATTACTTTCCATGATTTGGGCTGTTATATCATACTTTAAATATTATTTCTACATAAAAGATGATGAGTTAGTTATAGAAAAAGGTGTACTATCTAAAACTAAATTGAATATTCCTTTTGATAGAATTCAAAGTGTCAATTTCCAACAAAACATCATTCACCAAATAACCAAGGTCAAAAAATTAGAAATTGATACCGCAGGGTCATCTGGAAATGAATTTAGTATGGAGGCATTATCATTGGAAAAAGCAGATGCATTAAGAGACCTAATCTTAAAGCGGAAGCAAGAGTTATTGCAATTTTCGACAACTGAAGATGCTGAAGAAGAGGTCTTGGAAGTCGAAGAAGAGCGAACATTGATTTTAAATCTATCCATCGAAGAGTTGATAAAAGTTGGTGTAAGTCAAAATCACTTTCGCTCAGCCGGCTTGATATTCGCTGGTATATTTTATGTTCTAACTCAACTCAACGATATAGGCTTAGGTGTAGATGATAGAATTGAAGGTTACATAACCCAAGGTATGTTGCCTGGCCTTATTGCCATAGTGGTGATAACCATACTATTTCTAATGATTTCTTTTTTAATATCACTTGTCCGTTCTGTACTAGTTTATTTTAATTTAAAACTTTGGCGTTTAGGAGATAAGTATAAATTGGAAAAGGGATTATTTACAAGAAAAGAAACGACTGCCGTTGATCAGAAAATTCAGATTATGGAATGGTCAGATAATCCACTCAAACGATTATTTAATTATTTTGATGTACAGTTAAAACAAGCGTCAAGTGTCCAAGTAAAAAGTGCTTCCTCTATCGTAATCCCTGGTTGTAATCCAACACATGTCAAAACTTTACAGAATAATTGGTTGCGTCATATGGTATATCAATCATTGGACAAGCAATCGGTCAGTCATCATTATTTGATCAGGAAATTATTGTATAATGCCTTGTTTGGAGTTTTATTTATAGGAGTAGTTTATATTTTAAAACCAGAATTTATTTTGTTCCCAATTTTATTTACCGTCTACAAACTTGCTTCTAGTTGGTTGCAATATAGAAAGCGGTCATATGCAGTTACAGATGATGTGCTTTATATAGGTCGAGGCACCTTCGGATTTCATCACGCAATCATGCCGCTATTTAAAATACAGAGTGTGTCGCTGACAGAATCCTTATATGAAACAAGACGAGGTCTCGCTAGTGTGAATGTGCTGACAGCTTCTGGTAGCATGTTGATTCCATTTATACCCAAGGATCTTGCGATGAAGTTGAATAACTATTTATTGTACAGTATCGAATCATCAAGACAAGCTTGGATGTAAAGAACTTAGTTCTTATCGAAAGTTGTACTGAATAATATTATTGATTCTGAATTTGTGTTCAAAATTAATTAACACTTTTTAAGAAATTTTTGTCACAGCATTAAGCAACTGTTTACATTATCTTTACGTCTTTACACAGATACATATTTCCAAACAAACTCCATTTATGAAAAATCTAATTCTTTTATCAGCATTCTTTATTGGACTACAATTTACTGCACAGGCTCAGATATCTCTTGGAGTAAAAGGTGGACTAGTTTTATCAAGCCTCACATTAGACCAACCATCTTCAAATTTCTCTCAGGATAATCGTACAGGATATCAAATAGGTTTAATATTGGATCAGCGACCTGATGGTGGTTTAGGCTTCCAGATTGGTGCTTTATACTCAGTACGAGGTAGTGAAGACATTAAGGTTAATATGTTAGCGGTGCCAGTACAAGTTCGATTATACCCTTTCGCAAATCTTTTCATTGGGGGAGGTATTGAGGGCAGTATGGTGACAAACGATTTTCCAAGCAAATCAATTGGCTTGACAGCAATCACTGAAGCTGGCTTATATCTGTCTGATCATTTTTATTTATCTGGTGGGATTAATTTTGGACTTAATGAGACAATAGAGCTGGAAAGTGAAGATGGAATAATTGGTAATGGTGGAAAAATAGGACGGACGTATACCTTGTCTGCTAATTTTCTCTTCTAGTTAAAGATATTTGCTACTTTTAGAGCATTCTAAACCCACAATAGCAAAAGTTTTTATCAGAAAAAATCTTATTGGTGCTTATCAACCAATGCATTGACGGTTGATTCGTCTAAACGAAGTATCTTAGTAATTAATATTTTTCAACATTAATGTTATGAGATACTTCAGCATTTTATTCGTTATTATTTTATTCTCTTGTAAGCAACAAACGGTCTCTAATGAGCAAGCACGTTGGGAGGCACAAGCATCACAAGTTGAGATTATTCGTGACGATTACGGTGTCCCTCATATTTATGGAAAAACAGATGCGGATGCAGTTTTTGGTTTGTTGTATGCTCAATGTGAAGATGATTTTAATAGAGTCGAACAAAACTATATCTGGGCAACAGGTCGCTTAGCTGAAGTCGATGGTGAGGAAGCATTGTATAGTGATCTCAGAGCCAGATTGTTTATGACACAAGAAGAAGCGAAAGCAAACTATGACAACAGTCCAGAGTGGCTCAAAAAACTTTGTAATGCTTTTGCAGATGGGATCAATTATTATCTGCACACCCATCCAGAAGTTACACCTCGACTGCTGACTCATTTTGAACCTTGGATGCCAATGTACTTTAGTGAAGGATCGATTGGTGGTGATATCGAAAGAGTATCTACAAAAAATATCCAAGAATTTTATGATCAACAAATAGGAGCTAGTATTGGTTACACTGAGGAAGACGAATTGAACGCTGAAGAATTAGAGCCAAAAGGTTCCAATGGCTTTGCCATTGCTGGTGAGTTGACACAGTCAGGAAAAGCCATGCTGTTAATAAATCCTCATACGTCATTTTATTTTCGAGGAGAGGTGCATGTGGTAAGTGAGGAAGGTTTAAATGCATATGGTGCTGTCACTTGGGGACAATTTTTTGTTTATCAGGGATTCAATGAGAAGACTGGTTGGATGCACACCTCAACATACACTGATATTATGGATGATTATCTAGAGACAATCACAAAGTCAGATAATGGGTATACATACGCATATGGAAATGAAGAAAGACCAGTTGAAGAAATAGAGGTTAAGCTGAATGTTGCAACAATTGGCGGACTAGATGAGAAGGGATTCACAATGTATAGAACGCACCATGGACCGATCACACAATCCATCGATGGTAAATGGGTAGCGACAAATATGATGTGGGACCCAGTCAATGCCTTGATTCAATCGTTCACTAGAACAAAATTGAGTGGTCATGAGGAGTTTAGACAGATGATGGATATCAGAACCAATTCTTCGAATAATACGGTCTATGCGGATGCGGATGGATATATCGCCTATTATCATGGAGATTTTATTCCCAAAAGAGATGAGCGATTTGATTTTTCCAAACCGGTTGATGGGAGCGATCCAGCGACAGATTGGAAAGGATTGCATACGGTGGATGAAATCATAACAGTAGTCAATCCTCCAAATGGCTGGATTCAAAATTGTAATTCTACACCATTTACAAGTGCTGATGAATATAGCCCCAAAGCAAGTGATTATCCTAAGTATATGTCTATCAATCGCGAAAACTTTCGAGGCGTGCATGCCATTCGATTATTGAAAAAGGCTAATGGTTTGACCTTGGATAAATTAATTGATATAGCCTACGATCCGTATCTACCTGCATTTGAAATTGCTATTCCAGGAGTCGTAGAGGCATATGATAAGTCTAAATCGAAAAACCTCGAGTTAGCTGGAGCAATCGATATACTGCGAAATTATGATTATGCCGTTTCCAAGGAGTCCGTTGGCATGTCATTGGCTCATTTTTATTGCCAAGCATTTCTTCGTGAAGGAAACTTCCCTGATGGACTTGGATCGATGGACAAAATAGACTACATCGGAAAAAAAGCACCTCTTGAAATGCGCCTGAGATTTTTAGAATCGGCTGTCAATAAACTGACTGAAGATTTTGGGTCGTGGAATACGCCGTGGGGCGATATCTCTAGGTTTCAAAGAATTAATGGCGATATAGATTTGCAGTTTGACGATGATGCACCTAGTATTCCTGTGGGATTGTCAACCGCTCGCTGGGGAGCATTGGCTGCCTATGGGATGCGAACAAAACAGAAGACGAAAAAGATATACGGAACTAGAGGCAACAGCTTCGTAGCTGTAGTAGAATTTGGAGATAAAGTTAAAGCTAAGTCCCTACTAGCAGGAGGTCAAAGTGGTGATTCTTCGTCACCACATTTTTATGATCAGGCACAAATATATGCTGATAAGCAGTTCAAAATTGTGCCTTACTATAGGGAGGTTGTTTTGGAGAGAGCAGAGGAGCAGTATCAACCAGGAAGCAGATAAGTATCGAACCTGCTATGATTATGACAGACTTGGAAGGTTATCAACGATAATGTCCAAAAAAAAGAAGTCCCGGTCAATCTCATAACCGGGACTTGCAGACAGACTAGTTCATTACTAAATAATCCCACTGCCTGCTTATACTTGAATTGTAGTTTTCCTCTTCTTTCTTGTAAACGACACCGAGGACGTCTTTTGTTCCCATTCCCACTTTAAAATATTGAGCTGGTCATCAAATTCGCTGAGTAAGATTGTATTTTCAATAGTCAAATTTGTATCTAAATCAGTTACAGATTCGGATCTAAGCTCTATCCAAACAGCCATATTATCTGAAAAACTTTCTATATAATGTAAGTTTATTTGTTGATCTCCACTAAAGATCTTGAAGTGTGTATTGATATACTCTTCAATCAGATCATCAGAAGAAGAATAAGTATCTGGAATAGATTCGCCTGGTTCTAATCCGCAAGCGAGTAATAAATCGTCAAGAAAGATGCGAAGGCTAATGTCAAGTGATTGATCTTTGTTTAATGACATTTCGGTAACGCTCACATGAATGTCATGTGCAAGTAGATTCAGAGAGGAGGAAAGAATAAAAACTGCAATTAGCGCTATCTTATTCATAATAGTATAACTAAAATACTACCTTTTGGGTTGCGTTGTCAAGTTCAGTGTAGGCCTATTAACGTTAATTTATGATTAGAAATGTCCTGTTGTTTCCTCTTTTTCTGCTCAGCGGCTATGTTATAAGTCAACAGACTCTTGAACAAACACTAGATTCTATAATGCACAATAGCATAGATTCAATGGCATTTCCAGGTGCTCAACTCTATGTATATCACAAAGATTCTGTCATACATCACAAGAGTTATGGCTACCATACATATGACAAACAGCGACGCGTAGACAATCATCATGTCTATGATCTGGCTTCTGTAACAAAAGTGTCTTCTGGACTTCCATTGTTGATGAAGTTATCAGATAAAGATATGTTTGATATAGATCTTCCAGCTTCAACGTATATTTCTGATTGGAAGAAATCCAACAAATCAGCAATCACCTTTAGAGAAATATTGGCACATCAATCTGGTCTCACACCATATATCGTCTTCTGGAAAGAAACACAGAAAAAAAACGGAAGCTATAAGCGCAAAACATTTAAGGAGAATAAATCAAGACGATTTCCTGTAGTGATAACTGATTCTCTTTTTCTATTTAAGAAGTATAATAGGAAGATGAAAGAGGAAATTAAAAAATCTGGACTTGAAGATCCAATGTATCGGTATTCAGGCTTAGCATTTTTGCGGATGCCCGATGTCATAGAGTCAATCATTCAAGCAGACTTCGAACAACAATTGTATGTCAATATTTATGAGCCTTTGGGTATAGATCGATTGTGCTATAAACCTCTAAATCACTTTCCAAAACAAGATATCGTACCAACAGAAATTGATACTATTTTCAGAAAGATATTGGTACATGGTAATGTCCATGATGAAGCTGCAGCTATGTTAAATGGTATATCCGGCAATGCTGGATTATTTGGAAATGCAGAAAGTGTCGGTAAGTTATTTCAACTGTATTTGCAGTATGGTAACTGGGAAGGCAAACAGATCATACTAGAAGAAACATTAAGAGAATATACCAGTTATCAATACCCCAATAATCGCAGAGGCTTAGGTTTTGATAAACCCCTTTTAGAGTACAATGAAGCGAATAGTTATGTCGCAAAGTCTGCTAGTCAAAGTAGCTTCGGTCATTCTGGATTTACAGGAACTTTTGTTTGGGCAGACCCTGAATATGATTTAGTGTTTGTATTGTTGACCAATCGTGTGTATCCGTATCGGAGTCAACGAAAATTATATTCTATGAACATTAGACCACAGTTGCATCAGGCGGTGTATGATTGGTTGATTAGGAGTTGAATTATCCTATCGAAAATAAAGTCTTTTTGGCATGCCTTAGAACAGTCAACTCTACTATTGAATATTTTGTCAACATATCGTAAAATGATGGATGATTTTGGCGTTGAGTATAATTACTAGAAATTCATCCTATTAACCACAAGTATATTCATATTACATAAGTTTTATTTGCAGAACACATTGAATGTACTGAGTTAAATAGCCCGACAAATTTATAGTAATCTTCAAACTAAATGGATAAAGTATTCAATTTACATAGTAAATATATTCAATTTGCATAAATCTAATTTCGCATTGATTACCATAATATACTATGTGAAGATTGATTTGTCGAACATGCTTAAAAAATTATTTTCCTAACAAGATGTTAAAGATTTTAATCTACGAACTATTTCGTATATACTTGCCTACGAAAACATTCGTATATGGCTAAACAGCATCCTAAACCTACAGAATCAGAATTGACTATTCTACAAATCCTTTGGTCAGAAGGGCCTTCTACTGTGAGAGAAGTCAATAATGTTCTGAATGCTCAGAAAGAAAATGAAGTTGGGTATACCACAACACTAAAGCATCTGCAAATCATGGCAGAAAAAACGCTGGTCAGCCGAGATACATCAACACGTACTCATGTATACAAACCTAATATTCTAGAAGAGGATACACAAAAAACCTTGGTAAAAGGACTTGTTGAAAAGGTCTTTGGAGGATCTGCAATGAATCTCGTCATGCAGGCACTCGGCAATCACAACACCAGTCCAGAAGAACTTGCAGAAATTAAGAAACTCATTCAAGAACTTGAAAACAAAAAATCATGATTGAACTACTACATTCAATGCTTAGTGAACAACTATCTTATGCCATTTCATGGACAGTACTCCATTCATTATGGCAAGCATCTTTAATTGCTCTAATCATGTCTTGGTATTTAAATATTTGCAGAAATGATGATGCAATTATTCGATATAGAATTACTTATGCATCATTATTGTTTGTTTTTATTAGTGCCGTATCGACATTTTGCTATTACTATTACTCTTATGGAGGTCATGCAGATGTTGTTATTCAGCAAGTGATGATAACCCAGAATGCGACAGCAGTAATCATCCAAGAAGAAGTTGGGGTATTGTCAAGTATAACTAAATTGTTTACTGGAAACTTTACTTTGATAGCAAGCATGTGGTTGATGGGGGCCTTATTGTTTTCATTAAAATTTGGTGGATCTTTTATATTCGCCAATAACCTTAAAAAGGGTACATCTTCGTTATTGTCAGATTCTACGTTTAAGCAATTTCTAAAGTTGAAAAAGGAAATAGGCGTTAATCGGTATGTACAGGTAGCTGAAAGTGCTAAAATAAATACACCAGTCCTCATAGGCTATTTGAGGCCAGTCATATTATTTCCTGTTGGCTTGATTAATCAATTAAGCATAGAAGAAACAAATGCTATACTTGCCCATGAACTGGCACATGTAAAGAGAAATGATTTTATCCATAATCTATTTATTTCGGTGTTAGAAACCTTGTTTTATTATCATCCAGCAGTTTGGTGGATCTCTGCAAATTTAAGATTGGAGAGAGAGAACTGCTGCGATGATCTTGCTGTAAGAACAATTGGTGATAAAGCGATTTACGCAAAAACGCTTGTTAAAATAGACTCATTGAAGCAGACAAAAATTCCTGGACTTGCAATACCAATGGCGCGTAACAGTAATCAATTGCTTCATAGAATTAGTCGAATCGTTAATCAACCTCAAACAAGAAGTCAAATTAGAGAAAAGTTGATTGCTGTATTATTATTGTTTACATTCTTTTTTGGTTTTGGACATACCTCAATTAATGAAAATGATCGGCACATTTCTATTGTTCCAGAGATGAAAGCTAAACCAATTGCACTTGTCACTTCCGATTGTGCTGGGAAACAACAATTATTGACAAAACAGATATCTAATCTAAAACATGATTGTAATTGCGATAATAAAATAAGTGAATTAAAAGTAAATGTCACATCTGGAAAGGTTGAAAATAGAAATGTTATTTATATAGATACGATCCCAACGAGTAAAAAATCAAATATGACAATTATTAATTCTGGTGATGATCAGGAAGTTGTCTTGAAAATGAAAGATGGAAAGATTACAGAGTTGAGGATTGATGGTGAAGAAATCGATGAGAATGATTATGACAAGCACCTAGAGCATGAAAATTTGGATTTAGAAGAAATAGTCAAAGACGCAACTGACCAATTGGAGTTATTAACCGAAGAGCAATTAATGGATTTAGAAGGAACGCTAGAGACGGATGTACAGGGAATACTGGAAGGTTTAAACTTTGATATTAATATTCTTGAAGATAAATTACAAAATAGCTTTTCTTTTGAACATCACGATTCTCTATTTAATAGAGAAGGAAGACTTGAGTGGGAAAATTTTGATTTGAATATCAATATGGATTCTGTTCTGAATGAGTTACAGATAAGAATTGGAGACACAGAAAAACTTCGATTTAAGCTTCTTGACAGTATGCAACATAATTTCCATGATTCTTTATACAGTGGCATTTTTGAAATGCGATCAGATTTTCCCAACCAATTCGAGGGGTTTGATAATTTTGAAATTCGAGGAACATCTGATTTCTTTAGCGGTAAAGAAAGGTCTTCAAACCCGACAGATGCATTAATATCAGCATTAAAGAAAGATGGATTTATTCTAGATAATGGTAAACAAAAAATTGAACTAACAGGAAAATATTTAAAAATAAATGGTCAAAAACAACCAGATAATATTTTCAATAAATACAAGAAGATTTTTGAAAATCAATTAGGTCACGAGTTATCCAAAGATTCTAAAATTAAAATTGAAACTGATTAAATTGTTATATCGAATTAGAGGTAGGAAATGAAAATTGCACTTCTATTTGTACTACTTCATTTGTCGTTTTTAATATCCTTTGGCTAAGACCTTGGAGTAATTGAAAGTATAAATAGTAGGATTTTTAGAATTGAGCAAGCATCAGATACAATCAATTTCTTAAAAATTAATAGCGATATTGAACAGCCCAAATCTTTAATTATAATGTTGCAAGGATCTCTTCCTATACCATTGGCGATTAGATATAAAGAGGAGATGAATTTAACAACTTTTCCGTTTAAACTTTCTGATATATTATTAGATAGGTATAACATCGTTGTGATATCTATGCCAGATATTCCTGTTATCGTAGATGAAAATGAAATCGACAATAGAGGAACATATACTAAAGTGCCTAAATCATATAACAAGAAGAATTACCTTCAAACCTATATAGATAGAGCAAATAGTGTCATTAATTTTGTAGTTGAACAACCATGGTTTAACGAGCAAGAAGTGATTCTTTTCGGTCATTCACAAGGAAGTTATGTTGCAATCAAAGTCGCTAATGAAAATCCACATGTCACTTCAATTGGAGTAACTGGACTAAGCCCAAATGGACGATTTCAACAAAAATTGAGCAGGATCAGATATGAAGAACATACTCGTAAAATTTCACCAATTGAAGCTCAAGAGAAAATGGATGAATACTATAATAGATGGAAGCATATTTCAGAGAATAGGCATGATGATAGCCTAGAAAAGGGTGATACGTTTAAATCGACCTTTAGTTTTTCAGAGAATTTTATTGACGATTTGTTAATTTTGCACAAACCCATATTTATTGCATATGGGACAAAGGATATAGGAACATTAGGTTGTGATATATTGCCTATTGAATTCGAACGAATTGGAAAAAAGGATTATAAATTAATAGCATATCCTGGATTAGGGCATAACTTTGAAGAAAAAGATGAAAATGGAAGATCAAATTTTGATAAAATGCATTGGGATAAAGTATTTCGTGAATTTATAAAATGGCTTAATGAATAATTCTATATAATACTTAATAGCTCCTTATTCGAGACGAAGGTTTTGATTATACAATGTAAAAAAGTAAAGACTTAAAAAATAAAGTACCAAATCGAAAGTTATATGGGTTTAATTTTCTTGGCACTACCAAGTTTCTAAATGAGTAAAATATTAATCACTCGTTCCCCATATGGCACAATTGAAGGCCACACCATTTATAAGTATGCCTTAAAAAATGATTACGGCATTGAAATTCATCTCATTGAATACGGTGGCATTATTACAAAAATTATAACACCAGATAAACACGGTATTAAAACTGACATAGTAAATGGGTTTAATTCACTAGAAGAGTATTTAGAAGATCATCCTTATTTTGGAGCAATAATTGGCCGATACGGCAATCGAATTTGTAATGGAAGATTTACACTGGACGGGAAGGAATATAAAGTTCCAATAAACAATGGTGCTCATTCTCTACATGGTGGTAGCACAGGCTTTGATAGGAAAATATGGAAAGGCAGTATTTTGGAAAACCAACAAGGCGTCTCGTTAAACTATATCAGCCAAGACATGGAAGAGGGATACCCAGGCAATTTAACTGTCACCGTCGAGTATTCACTGACAGACAAAAATGAGTTGGTCATTGACTACAATGCAAGTACAGATAAACCGACAGTTGTCAATCTTACAAACCACAGCTACTTTAATTTGAAAGGAGAAGCTAATGGTGATATATTAGATCACGAATTGAATTTATTTGCAGATAGAATTACTGCAGTCGATAATACATGTATTCCAACTGGAAAATTAATGGATGTCAGAAACACACCATTTGATTTTCTTACTTGTCATAAAATAGGCGAACGAATTGATGATCATTCTAATCAGCAATTGATTTTTGGAAATGGCTATGATCATAATTTTGTATTTATTGACCAATCATCTTCACTTAAACGCGTAGCTACTGTTTCAGAACAAACAACTGGTCGTCGACTAGATGTCTATACAACAGAACCAGCCGTACAATTTTATACAACAAATACTATTGATGGATCACTAAAGGGTAAATCAGGTAAGGTTTATTTCAAACGATGTGCATTTTGTCTAGAGACACAGCATTTTCCGGACTCTCCAAATCATCCAAGTTTTCCTGTTACAAGATTGAATCCTGGGAAAGAGTATCGCAGTCAGACGAAGTATCGATTTGGGACATTATCTAAATAAACTTACTTAATAATTAGTTCTGCTCCATAAAAAAACAGAAAACAAATGAGATTTATCCTGTTAGCAATCTTAACAACTATTCTTACGACTTGCAGTACTCAAGAAGCAGATTTTAAATCTATCGTAATATCAGGCATTACCCCAAAGGATACTCAATATTTATTAATTGGTGGAGATACTCTGAAAATTGATAATAATACTTTCAAAGATACAATTTTAATAAAAGAGAATGTATACGACTATATTCAACTAAGCAATTGGAAATGGCCTAGGTTGATATATTTAGATAGAAGTAAAAGCCTAAAAATTGACTTTTCTGGGGATGTGATAAAAGTGTCTGGAGATAAGCTAAATAATTTTTTACTGAATTCAGAAAATATATTAAATCTATATTCTTTGAGATGGGATATGAAGGAAGAAATATTTAGAAATACGATAACTTCAGAACTAAGTACAAATTTTGATATAATTGATAGCGTACTACTAAATAGTGGCATAGACAATAAAATTATTAAAGAACTGAAGGCAATAGAAAAACTAAAAGTTGCTCATAGAACTGCTAATTTTATAAGTTTTCAAGAGCGGAAGGAGAACTTTATAAATCGAAACATTTATGAATTTATAGATGGGATCGACTTGAATAATGAACGCTTAGAGAAACAGGAAAATAATAGAAATTTTCAGTATTACTATTTATTAGATAAAGTGAGTGATGATGTGCCTGACTCAATTTATCCTTTTGCTGTAATAGATACAGTAAACAAATATTCCACCATAAATAGCATAAGAAGGATGATAATTACTTCGACTGTGAAATCTTCTTTTTATAGTGAGGAGGTTGATCACAGAAAATTGATCTCTGAATATCAAGATAACTTTGGAAATCTGTCGGAAGATGATGATCTATTCATATTGAAAGAAAAAATTCAAAGATTAAAACCTGGGAATACAGCACCAAGCATAGGTGAGTTAGAGAACGTCAGTGGTGAATTAACAACAATTGAAGATTTTAATGATAAAAATATACTCATAACTGTTTGGGGAACTTGGTGTCCATATTGCAAAGAGGAATTGCCGGCGCTTAAAGAACTTATAAATAAATATTCAGATAATTTTACAAGTTTAGGAATTTCATTAGATGAGGATAAAGATAAATGGAAAACATATATCAAAGAAAACAATTGGAAAGGAATCCATCTCAATGATCCAATTAGAAACTCTGTATTCAAGTCAAATTATTTAGTTAACGGAACAAATGTTCACATATTAATTAACAAATATGGTACGATTGTTTCGAGTAAAACGCTGAAACCTAGTTCTAAAGAGCTGGAAGAATTAATCAGTATGATGGAATAAATTGGTATAGAGCACTTTTGAAATAGATGATTTTCTCTTAAGTTTAACTTTGAATATAATTATCTGATATCATCGCAAGGACAAGTACCTCTGCAATCTAAAGTATTGAAAAGTCCTTCCCCATTTATATCTTTTTTTGGAACGTTAATGAAATTAGATATCAAACTTGAAACAGTTTTATGTTTTCATACTCTCGATTGATGTGACTATAAAGTTGTAAGTAAACTAACTAGAACTGATCCAAACCAATCGGGTTTATTCTCATTTACTAAGTGATTTTCCCTATCTTAGAAATATAAAAACCATTTGACATGCGACTATACATCATCAGCTTATTCACATTACTATTAAATCTATCACTCTACGCACAGGTAGATCTTGGCTATCAACAACCCTCAGCAGACATACTTAAGCTGGTAGATACGCCTTTACCACCGCTCATGCGGATGAACGATAATGGGACGACGGCAGTGTTACTTTACAGAAGTCAATTTAAAGGTATTGCAGAACTATCTCAACCTGAATTGAGATTGGGTGGCTTGCGAATCAATCCAAAAAAGAATATTGGTAGTCGTGTGCGATTTTATAATGACATCAAAATTCTTGACATCACTACTGGAAGAAAACAGTCAATAGATGGAATGCCAGCTGATGCCCAATTAGCTTATCTGAGCTGGTCTCCTAATCAGTCTAAAATTGCGTTTATCAATGCTGCTGCTGAACAAGTAGAACTTTATGTCTATGACTTAAAAGCAAATCAACTCGAACATCTTGCTAATGTTGCACTCAATGCCAACATGGGTAATCCCATCATCTGGCTTAAAGATTCAAAGTCATTAATCGCACAGGTATTACCTGCCAAACCTGACTTGATAGATAAATCTATGAGCGTCCCAACAGGACCTGTCATTTCAGAAAACGATGGTAAGAAAGCTCAAAATAGAACTTATCAGGATTTACTTAAGGATAAAGCAGACGAGCATAACTTCGAGGAGCTTGCTCAGTCAACCTTACTTAAGATTAGCCTCGGAGAATCTATGGCTGTGAGTGAATGGATGCCAGCATCTATTTATAGAAGTATGGAACCTTCACCTGATGGTAATTACATGTTGGTGACAACGGTAGAGAAACCCTTTTCCTATTTGGTGCCTTATTACAGGTTCCCTTCCAAGACTGCAGTATATAGTTCTGATGGCGTTCACGTCAAGACAATACTACAAGTTCCACTAATCGAAGATTTACCAAAAGGCTTTATGGCAGTACGGACTGGAAAGCGCAACATCGATTGGCGAGATGATAAAGCTGCTACTTTAACTTGGGTTGAAGCACTTGATGGCGGTGACCCCGCACAAGAGATTGAATATCGAGATGCACTTTATGAGCAAGCAGCACCTTTTACAGGTGAAGCTCATGAATTACTCAAAGTAAAGAACAGATTTGTAGGCATAGACTGGGGGAATGAAGAATTTGCTTTAGCTTATGATCGCTGGTTCAATGACAGAAATACCAAGACATATTTTTTCAACCCTTCTGATCCAGATGCCAAATCAATTATTATTGCCGACCGCAATTATCAAGACAGATATAGTGATCCTGGAGAATTTGTGACTGAGAAAAGTAAATTTCAAACCAATGTCGTCGCTCTAAATGATGGTAAAATATATACGATTGGAGACGGATATTCTGATGGAGGGATTTATCCGTTTGTAGATGAGCATGATCTAAAAAACTTTGAAACCAAACGATTGTATCAAGCCAGCGATAAGAACAAACGAGAACGAATCATATCAGCTATTGACGTTAAAGAAGGAAAATTTCTTACCAGATTAGAATCAAAGTCAGATTATCCTAATTACTATGAGAGAAATCTGTATAAAAAAATGTCTCCAAAAGCCATCACGGACTTTACCAATCCGTTTGAGAGTCTGAGTAAAGTTCAGAAAGAGGTCATTAGTTATAAGCGAGATGATGGCGTGGACCTGTCAGCTACTTTATACTTGCCAGCAGACTATGATAAATCATCTGGTGAAAAATTGCCGATGATCCTTTGGGCATATCCTGTTGAATACAAAGACAAAAGCAGCGCTGGTCAAGTCACCTCATCTGAAAATGACTTCATTTACCCAAGCTATGGCTCAGTCATATTCTGGGTGACTAAAGGTTATGCAGTGCTTGACCGTACAGCATTCCCAATCATCGGAGAAGAAGATGCTGAGCCTAATGATTCGTTCCGAAAACAATTGGTAGCTAACGCAAAAGCTGCAATTGATGCGGTGGATGATATGGGTTGTATTGATCGAGATCGAGTTGGTGTAGGCGGACATTCCTATGGTGCATTTATGACAGCCAATCTTCTGTCTCATTCAGATTTATTTGCTGCAGGGATTGCGAGGAGTGGGGCATATAACCGAACCTTAACGCCATTTGGTTTTCAAAGAGAAGAGCGCTCTTATTGGGACGATCCAGAGATTTACTATAACATGTCTCCATTTATGCATGCAGATAAAATGAAAACACCATTGCTCCTTATCCACGGACAGGCAGATAATAATTCAGGGACATATCCAATGCAGAGTGAACGATACTTTAATGCACTTAAAGGCTTGGGTGCTACTGTAAGATTAGTTATGCTGCCGAAGGAAAGTCATGGTTATTCAGCACGAGAGTCGGTGCTACATATGCTATGGGAGCAAGAGCAGTGGCTCGATAAATACGTTAAAAATAGGGAAGATGTGAAAGAGAAAGATGAGTTAAGACCTTAAATGTTTAGCATTTAAATCCATATATAGAGTTAAGCCTAATACTCAAGAATTTAAGTTAATTATTACTGCAGGCTTCAATATATACATGTAAAATTGAAGCAGGAGGACAAGAAAAATTACTTAATAACTCAACTGAAGTATTAGCTTTTAATACTGATGAACCATTTGTTAACACTGTAGCTGCCGTTTGAATTATACTATCTGCTTCGTACAATCCATCTATTATTACACTTGAATTATGAGTAATGATTTCGGGACATGGACAAATCGGGCCCTCTTGCAAACAGAGATCATCGATGGCCATATCGCCTCTAAAAACAGGACCAGTGCTTCCATCACATGCAACACCAATAATTTTAATGGCAATCAAGTCATCTGCAAATGAGCATAATGGGACTTCGTGATCTTGCCACATATCACCTTGATTACCTGATAATGAAAATACATTTACATAATTTCCGGATGCTGCCGGTGATTCGATTTCCAGAGCCAATGTTCCTATACAGTCCCCAAAAAGATGAGTACTAAAATTTAAATGAGGATCGGATAATCCACTTATGTCAAAAACAGAAGAATAGACAACAGCGCTTTCTAAGGCTGCTGTTCCGCTTGATTCAAAATATAAATATTCAACTGATCCATTATTGCCAGAAGATGGTCCAGTACCACCAGTATTGGTGCCTCCACTATCTACACTCCAATGTGTAGACAATCCAAAAGTAGCGACATCTCCACTCCAGGCCTCAGGTAAAGACCCATCTTCAAAATCAAAACAAATTGGTGCCGCTGTCGGTGTAAAATTGGAGCAGGCCCCCGGGTCTTGGATGGTCATCTGTAGAGAACAATTTGAATTATTATCATCTGTAATTGTGATATTCAAATCTCCACTACCTGCTTGCAAATTGCCAATGAACAATGGACTTCCATAATTGGCATTTTCATTTAAATCTCCTGTAATCGTATATGAACTACCCAACAAATAACCACTTGGGATTATTGATAAAGAATATAAGTCATCACTGTTATCAGTAGGAGAACCATTCATATCACAATCCTCAACAATTATGGCTGCACCTATGATAGCACATGAACTGCAATCAGATCCATCTATGACGCACAACTCATCAATTGCTATGTCACCTCTGTTAATGGACCCTGAAGAGCCATCACATGCAATGGCTGTTATTTTAAATGCAACCAATGAGTCAATTAGGTCACAAAGTGGAATCGACTGGATTTCCCAAAAATCACCAACTTCTCCCGAATGACTATAAATAGTAGAATATACACCTGAATTTACAGGCGACTCCAACTCTACACTCAGTGTACCAACACACTCTCCAAAGAAATAGGAGGCGAAGCTTAAGGTAGGATCTGATAAGCCATTTACATTGTATGTCGGCGTATATAAAACAGCAAAATCTCCAGCTGGTATAGGTGAGACAATTGTGCCAGTTTCAAAGAAAATGAACTCATCACTATTGTACGCTTCTAATGGTCCAGTATTAGAAGAGGGTGTTCTTCCGTTTGAGCTGATGTTCCATAAGCCTGGTGCGCCATTGCTATTAGAACTCAAATCTCCATACCAAATAGATGGTAATGGCCGCTGTTCAAATGACTGGCAACTTGGTGTAGAGTTTGGTGGAACATTTGAGCAGTCTACATTATCTGTGATAATAAAATTATTCAAACAATTTTGATCATTGTCATCTGTTATTGTTAAATTAAGATCACCTATGCCCAGCGGAATTGGTACACTTAAACTTGAACCATAAACCCCGGACGCAGAAACATCTCCGCTAACCGTATAACTTGTCCCGAGTAAGTTACCAGTTGGATCAAAGGTAATCACTTCAAAATCATCATTTGGATTTGATGGTGTGCCATTATCATCACAGACGCCAGGAATTAAGCCTGGATTTGAAATTGAACACATGGAACAATCAGCACCTTTTTCTATGCAAAATTCATCAATGCCTATATCTCCCCATCCAAACGTACCGCTGCTTCCATCACAATGGATGACTGTAAATCTAAAGCTGATTAATGTTTCTGTGACATTACACAGTGGGATAATTTGTGGTAACCAGAAATCTCCGACTTCACCTGATTGAGTCAATATATTGATATAATTACCCGAACCTGCGGGTTCCTCGTAATCTACCATTAATGTTCCAATACAACTTCCAAACATATGAGTGGCAAACCTGACTTGAGGATCCGAAATATTACTTAAATCATAGACAGGAGAGTGCAGTGTATACGTAGTTGAAAACTGTGCTCCAGTGGCTTCAAAATATAAATAGTAATCAGTATTGTCGTACCCAAATGAAGGGCCTGAACCGGAAGAAGGTGTAGGACCAGTAAGTACATTCCATGCAGCTAAGGGATTACCTGAAGTCCCTATATCGCCAGTCCAATTTGGCAGCAATTGTCCATTTTCAAAATCATTGCAATCTGGCACAATAAGAGGAGCATCGTAAGAACAACTGCCAGGATCAGTAACTGTTAGATTTAATGTACAATTGGAATTAGTATTATCTGTAATCGATATATTCAGATCAGAATTTCCGGCAGCAAGACCACTGAAAGAAACTGTATTCCCATACGTTTCAGTCCCGTTCAAATCACCTGTGATCATATATCCACTTCCGAAATCAACTGCAATTGGAGATATTGTAAGTTCATAAGTGTCATCTGTAGATATATTAGGAGTCCCATTATTATCACATGCAGTAATCGCGACGCCTGCATCTAAAATTTCACATGGTCCACAGCTTGTATGATTGTATTCAATCGTAAAACTAAAGGCATCTTCTGACCACCGATTGTCCCATTCAATAAAATAGGTATTTCCATCATAGACGACAAAAATCGTTTCGCTAGCAAGATTGTAAAAGCTCTGGGGAAAAGTTTTACATTCATCATCTGCTTGGTCTTCCAATATTAAATTAGCACAGGTTCCTTCATAGACCCATAGTCTTGTGTCAGTGCCACCTAAGCATGAACTTATGGTCACGGTTGAATTGCAATTTGCAACAAATTTGTACCAACTGGAATGTGAGGCTGGACTGTTTTGTGCACCTTCGCCTGTCCTGGGACCAGGATCATTTCCTGAATAGGGCAACCCAACCAGCAAAGCATCTTGACAATTATTAAAACTGACACAACCAGACGGAATCACAACATCAGCTGAATCAAAACAATTCGAATCATTTGTGTCTGTTACTATAATTGAAATTGTAGTTCCAGGCGTAAAGCCATTTCCATTATTGTCTAAAATTAAAGGTGTTCCATAATTTCCCGTCGCGGTAGTCGAACCAGAAACATTATATGTCCCAGTTAAATTAAAACCCACAGGATTTATTTCTATTTCGAATATATCATCTAAAAAATTAACTGGAGTGCCGTTGTTATCACAGTCTAATAATACTGCATTTATACCCACAATATTGCAGACCCCATTGCAACCACCTGTGACACATGGCGCATTTAAATAAGTATTAGAAATTAAAGCACCGGGAAGTAGACCAAATCCGGAGTTAAAATTAATGCCAACACTACTTAAATGGCAATAGCTCATAATCGTACCACCGTTTGCTGGTATGACGACATTTAGACTGTCATAACATATACCTCTACTACAGTCATCAATTCGCTCCGTTGCGATGCCATCATTGTCAATATCCCATACACATGCATGTGTATGTCGACTACCAAAATTATGACCCAATTCATGTGCAATAACATATACATTCCAACTATACGTAGGAAATGGAATCGTAGGTATTTTCAAACTTGCGCTTACACCATATGGTCCAGAACCACTAGACGAGTATGTATCACATAATGCATCGACCTGAGCAATTCCACCGCCTAAAGGACGAGTACTTACATAGTGAGCTAATCTTCCATTATAATTATTCTTTCGTGAATGTGCAAAAGCCCTCAATGCTTGATATGTACTTGCAGTTGTATCCAAAGGATTGGCTGCAGATGTCCAAACAAAAACTTCTGAAATAGCAATTGGAATGGATTCATTAGCATATAAAATGGCAACTTCATTAAATATATCTGCAAGCCAGTTTTCTACATTTGAAATAGAAGATCCTAAATCTTGAAACGTCGTGTAATCAGCTTCAAAAAAAATCTCCACACAATCAGTGTTGTTAATTCGACTCTCATTAGATTCATGTCTCTCAGATCTTGGTTTATTATCAACATTATTGCCATCAGTATCACATGTAAATGTTAGTTGATCTACTGCATTAGAGATGTAATGGCCTTCATAAATATCATTCTTTACTTTATTTATTTCATATGTACCATTGCTATCAGCTATATAAGCTTTTATGCCATAATCTGAAAATGTAAAAGCAACATGACTTTTCGTTTTACCCATTATATATCCGTGGTAAAATTTAATTTTTGGTGCAGATTTTACCTGACCATCAGAAGTAATTAATCGATAATTGTCTGTAAATAAATTAACTGATTGAAGCATAAATATGTCATCACCAAAATTTATACTAATCAGCTCATTATTTTCCTCAAGAATGAATTCTATTGCATCAGGCATTAATCTATAGAAATCAGCTTTTGCGACATATCTCTGATACTCTTCATAGTTGTAGACTTGGGCTTCAAGTACTGTTAAATTCGAAACCGAAATGCCTTTTTCAATTTTAGAGTCAATTTGAATTTTAATTGGTAATGAGTTTGTACTCTGAGTATGCAATACAGAAATAGAGAGGACAACAATTAATAAAATAATAAAATGCTTCATGATTAGAGTATTGTATAATGCGTAGTTAGTCATTAGTTAGTTAGAACCACACTCATGAAATAAGTTAATTCTCTGTCCTCCCAAATCCATGTCTAATTCCAATAGTACCTTCCTTAATATAGAAAAAATAAGCGATTGTATCAAAACTTATGATAAAAGTAGGCGATCATGAATCAGACCAGCGATAGTGTCAAGAAGACAATTTCTTTCCAGATCAGAAAGAGGATATCAGTGTATAAGCGTGGAGATGGTGTTGATCTTTCGGCAATCTTATGCTTGCCGTCTGACTATGATAAATCATTATGAAATAAAAAAAGACTGCCTTTTTGGGGCAGCCTTTTCTTTATATTTTATTGTAGAACCTATGCCTTAACAGTAGACTCTATAGCAATATTATTATTTGTTTCTCTAATTCGAACAACTGCAAAAGTTAATAGCAAAATTGTAAGACATATAAGCCCCCATTCACCCATTGTAGGTATTGCTGTTGTTGGACAAGATGAATCATCTATTACAATTTGGCCACCAGCTAGTGTAAATAAATTAGGATCAGTTGGCGCAGTATTATTTTCAACGACCACACAAGTTAGTGTTGAGGTACCAGTTCCATTCCACAATCCACCACCTTCGTTAGTGGCATCATTGTCAACTATCTCTCCAAAGTTGATGGTAGTTATTCCTCCACCCGTGATGTGAATGCCACCACCATTCCCAGGATTAGGTCCAGTGTTATTGTTATTAATACTAGTGTCATCTACAGTTAATGAACCTACAGTAACTGAATTGTTTATTTCAATTCCACCACCAGCTCTTACAGAAGAATTAAAGGCAATTGTAGAACCACTAACCGTAACGATTCCACCAGCATCACTTAAGATTCCACCACCACTGCCAGAAGCTCCGTCTGCAATATTATTTGTAATAGTTACATTCTGAACGTCTAAAGTTCCACCAGCATTAAAAATACCGCCGCCACCTTGATCTGACATTGCACCACTTGCAGTGTTAGCATTGATAATTGTTCCTATTATTGTCATAGTTCCTGAACCATTCCATAAGCCACCACCTTCGGCTGCAGCAAAATTATCGTTTACTGTTCCTCCATTAATTGTTGTGACTCCACCACCTGTAATGTGAACGCCACCGCCGTTACCAGGAGCAGCACCAGTCGTATTATTATCAATGTTACTATCTGATACATCTAATGAACCTAGAGCCATTGGATTTGAATTGTTTATCTCAATTCCACCACCAGCTCTAATTGATGAATTTGATGCAATTAAAGTTCCGCTAACCGTAACGTCGCCACCAGCAACACTTAAGATACCACCTCCGCTTCCAGCGGCACCATCTGCAATGTTATTTGTTATGCCAGTATCAATGACATTTAATGTACCACCATTATTAAAAATACCGCCACCTCCTTCGTCTGAAGCTGCACCGCTTGCAGTGTTACCATCAACGATTGTTCCTGTAACTGTCATCGTACCAGAACCATTCCATAGACCGCCACCTTCGGCAGAAGCCATATTATTGTTGACAGTCCCTCCTGTGATTGTTGTTACACCACCACTAGTAATGTGAATTCCACCGCCATTACCAGGAGAAGCACCAGTCGTATTATTATCAATGTTACTATCTGATACATCTAATGATCCAACAGTAACTAAATTGTTTATTTCAATTCCACCACCAGCTCTTACAGAAGAATTAGATGCAATCAAAGTCCCGCTAACCGTGACGATTCCACCAGCATCACTTAGGATACCACCACCGCTGCCAGCGGCACCGATGGCACTATTATTTGTGATAGTAGCATCCTGAACATCTAAAATACCACCAGCATTAAAGATACCGCCACCACCTTGGTCTGATCCTGCACCACTAGCAATATTATTATCAATAATAGTTCCTATAACTGACATTGTCCCAGAACCATTCCATAAACCACCACCTTCAGCTGCGGCAAAATTATCTGATACACTACCACCTGTGATTGTCGTGATACCCGGACCAGTGATGTGGACACCACCACCATTACCTGGTGAGGCGCCAGTATTATTACTTAAAAGTGTGGTATTGCTTATCGATAAGGTACTATTTCCGTTGGATTCAATACCACCACCTGCACGGGTAGAGGTGTTTCCTGAGATATCGCTATCACTAACGGTAAGTGTACTAGCTCCCAGTACAATGATGCCACCACCTGAACCACCAGCTGCAAAATTACTTATAACTTCACTCATGCTAATTGAAACAATTGCACCGTTATCAATTCTAATTGCACCGCCACCGTCAGTTGCAGCTCCTGCGGGTGACGCACCATTAATTATGGTAGTACCAGCAATGTCTACAGTAGAACCGTTAATAACAAAAATTCTATCAGATGCATTACCATTTATAATAGTTGTACCAGCACCATTACCAGTAATAATAATGTCGCTGGTTATGGCAATAGATCCGCTAGTTAGGACTATAGGATTACCATTAGTCGCAGCAGCAAAAGTAATTACGTCTCCAGGCATAGCTGATGTAACAGCAGCCCGTAATGAGCCCGCTCCAGAGTCATTTGAGTTTGTCACTGTGTTTTGAGCAGCTAAATGCATGCTCGTCATGAGGACAAATAGTAAAGTGTATATCGGATAGGTAATAAGTCTTTTCATGGAGTAGTGTTGGTTAAAGTGTAAGTTTTGTAACATGGGTTTATATTAATTTTATTCTGATACTCC
>Ga0209187_1000602_pt1 | contig 57241 bp, 60 predicted proteins | sample BantaG_FD_187430 | JGI IMG/M metagenome (GOLD analysis project Ga0209187, IMG submission 187430) | Marine algal microbial communities from Bantry Bay, Ireland - BantryBay_4 metaG (SPAdes) (version 2) | ecosystem: Host-associated > Algae > Red algae > Unclassified | place: Bantry Bay, Ireland...
TTCGGTCGAGACCGGCGGATGCCAATCACCCACTCGTTCCGAGGCGCGCCAGCCAATGGATGAGAAACCGGGCACGCTGACCCATATGGATTCCTGACAACCGTGGCGCAAGCGGTAAGAATGAAGCGATGACGATCCGACGCCAGAACCCACCGGGCGAACCATTCCTTGCGTCGCGACCCGCCCCTCGGGTAATCCGGCCAGGAGACGTGGGCCATGACGCGGGCAACGCGGCGGCGCCTTGGACCAATGACGTTCGTCCCGCACCGCCGTTGAGCTCGACCCCACCACCGGTTCGGACCGTCACCGCTCCCACCCGCCCGACTCCACCGTTGACGCTCGCCGCCCTCGCTACTCGCCTGGGTGAAATGGTTTGGTTGGAACAACGACTGTTTGAAGTGCTGGGCTTCTGGAGTTCCATCGAACCGAATGCGGCCCTGTCGGTGGCCTTCGCCGAAGCCAGTCGTCATCACGGATGGCACGCCTCGCTCTGGGAGGAGCACCTGCCTGACGCCCACGGACTCAAGGACGTGGGGCAGATCAAAGCGCCGAACGCCGGCTGGGTTGCACTGTTCGAAGAGCTGGTGCGAACCGCCGAACCGGACCGGTCCGCTGACCGGGTTGCAGCAATTCTGCGGGTGGTCGAGCCGTGGCTTCGGATTCGCGACGAACAGATTTCGGGAGGGCTGGCACCGCTCTCGGACCGGGCGCTCATGCGAGCACAAAGGTTTGTCGCCATGGACCATGAACAGGACAACGAGCGGATGCGCGACATTGCGCCGGATCTGCCACCCGGCAGGGGTCAAGCCTTCATCGACCAACTTTTCTCCCTAATTAGTGAGAGAGCCCCTCGGGAGTAGACGTCGCACGCCGGGAATTCACCGACAATCGCAGATTCTTACCGTCGGTTCTGCTAGGGCCGGGTGGGGCCCCGTGACTCATTCGGTATCGTGGCGGCAGGCCGTTCTTTGGTGGAAGAGGGCTGTGGGGATTGACAGGAACCGGGGTGTGAACGTACGCAATTGGTACGTGGCTCACTCTCCGGGCCTTTCGAACCTCACATCATAGTTGTGTTGTGCGTACGCGAGAGGATCTGTTTGTGGCCAAAGAGCGTGTTGAACGGGACGAGGAAGACCTTGTCCGCCTGTATCTGACAGATATCGGGCAGTACCCACTTCTCACCAAGGATGACGAGGTTCGCCTCGCGCAGCTGATCGAGCAGGGCGCCGAAGCCCGAGGGGCGATCGAAAGTGGCGAAACGCTGACGGTCGCCAAGAAGCGTGAAGTTCGCAAAGCGCTCCGCGCGGGAGAAGACGCCGAACGCACCTTTGTGCAGTCCAACCTTCGCCTCGTGGTCTCCATCGCCAAGAAGTACCAGGCTTCCGGCCTGCCGCTTCTGGACCTGATTCAGGAAGGCAACCTGGGCCTGATGCACGCGGTCGAGAAGTTCGACTGGCGTAAAGGCTTCAAGTTCTCCACCTACGCCACGTGGTGGATCCGCCAGGCGATTACCCGCGGTATAGCCAACACCGGCCGCACCATTCGTCTGCCGGTTCACGCCGGTGACACGTTGGCTCGTCTGCAAAAGGCTCGTGCCCGACTGGAAATCAAGTACGGCCGTCCGGCGACGCTGGCCGAACTCTCCGCCGAAGTCGAAATGCCTGAGGACAAGGTCACCGAAGCGCTTCGCTTCGCCGCGGAACCGCTGTCACTGAGCGAACCGCTCCGAGAAGACGGCGACGCCGAACTGGGCGACGTTGTAGAAGATCGCGGGGCCGATTCTCCGTTCGAAGTTGCGGCCACGGCCCTGCTGCCCGAAGAGATCTCCCGGCTACTGGGACCACTTGACGAGCGGGAGCGTGAAATCCTCAAGCTCCGCTTTGGCCTTGACCGCGGCGAGCCCCGCACTCTTGAAGAAGTGGGCGAGCACTTCAACCTCACCCGGGAGCGCATTCGTCAGATCGAAGCTCGCGCCATGTCGAAGCTGCGCCACCCGTCTTCGGACACCGGCGCGCGCGACCTTCTCGCTGTTTGATCCGACGCTGACGTGGCGTGGGTGCAAACCGTCGATGATGACGATGCAACCGGCGTTGTAAAGAAGTACTACGACGGCAACCGTCGCGCCTGGGGTGGCGTTGACAACATCATCAAGGCGCACAGCCTGAGCCCCGCCGCGCTGCGGTCACTGATGACCTTCTACAACGGGGTCATGCACGGAGACGGTCCGCTGTCAATGGCACAACGCGAGATGATTGCGGTTACGGTCTCCCGACTCAACCGTTGTCATTATTGAGTCCGACACCATGGAGAAGGTCTTCTCCGCGAAACCCAGAACGAAGCGTTGGTTGCGCAGCTGAAGGTCGACCATCGGACGGCCGGTGACGATCTGCTCGGCGTCGCTGACCGCGCCATGTTGGACTACACCGAAAAGCTCACCGTGGCCCCGGCCACCATGGTTGAAGCCGACATTGTCGCGTTGCGAACAGCGGGCTTCACCGACGAGGCCATTGTCGAAGTGAACCAGATTGGCGGCTTCTTTGCGTGGTGCAACCGAACCGTCGACGGGTTGGGTGTGCAGTTGGAGTCCTTTTGGGATGACCCCAACGTGAGCAATATTTGACGCCGCCTCCTGAGCAATGCCTCCCGGCGGGCCGTATCGCCGAGCGCAGGCGAGCTCGCTTTGAGCCATGCCCTAATCTCCCCAGGTGATGGAACCGCTCAGCCCCTGCTACGCCACCGCCCGGGTGGCGTTTCTCGATGCGGCCGAGCAGGCAACGGCTCGGGTTGAGAGCTTTGTGCATCCCGGGCGAGGGCTCGATGGCGTGGAGCTGGCAGTTGACGTCGCTGAGGTCGGACCAGCGAGCAATGACCGGGTCGTCATCGTGGTGTCCGGTACTCACGGAGTAGAGGGCTATCTGGGCTCGGCGTTGCAACGGCATCACCTCGCGCAGTTGGCTGCCGCTCCGCATGCCTCCGACCAGCCGACGCTGATCCTGGTTCATGGGCTCAATCCCTTCGGTTTCTCCTGGCTCCGGCGCGTGAACGAGGACAATGTTGATCTGAACCGCAACTTCATCGACTGGGAGAATCCGCCAACCAACGAGAGCTACAGGGATCTGGCCACCGCCCTCGTCCCCGCTGGTTGGACGGCCGAAGATCAGGAGCAGAGCTTTGCCGCCCTCATGGCCGAGCTCGAAAGAGTCGGCATGCCGGCTTTCCAACAGACGGTGTCCGGTGGCCAGTACGACTACCCGGATGGCATCTTCTATGGGGGATCCAAACCGGTGTGGTCGCACCGCTGGGCCCGCGACTTCTTTGGGCGACGGCTTGATGGCGTCGCCCACGCAGCAGTGATCGATCTGCACACCGGTCTGGGCCCATGGGGGTTTGGTGAACTGATCAGTTCGGCGATGCCCAACAGCGAAACATACCGTCGACAAGGTGACTGGTACGGCGCGGTGACCGCGCACAAAGGGGAAGGCAGCGTGTCGGCTCCGCTGCTTGGCGATTGGCTTACCGCAGTGCCCGGTATGAGCCCGTCGACCGAGGTCACCGCCGTGGCGATCGAATACGGCACCGTCGACGTTGTGACGGTGCTGCAGAGTCTGCGGGCCGATGCGGTGCTCCATGCCCACGGCGATCCGACCGCCCCGGAAGCAAAGGTGATTCGCGACCAGGTCAGAGCAGCCTTCAACGATGATGACCCGGCTTGGCTCGACGCCTGCTGGCCTCGCTACGAATCGGTGACCCGAACGGCCATGACTCGCGTAGGCCGGTAGGTACGGGCAGCGACCGAGCACGGGGTCACAACGTCGGCGCAAGACCGGCGACGGCTCTGCATGATTTGCGGAGGTGGACGGGAATCGAACCCGCCAGACGGGGATCGCCCGTCTCAACCGCTTTGAAGGCGGCGGAGCCCACCAGGTACTCAGACACCTCCCGGTAGAAGCCTCGACTGTATAGCGCCCCGCCAGAGCTTGAACCGTCCCTTTGCGGGGCTTGCCACCAGTGGAGAACTTCGGTATATTTCAATCCACCTCCCCGGCTTCCCCGCCTCACGAGATGGAACAACCTCTCCGCTGTTGAACATCAAGCCGTTGATGCGGGGGGTGCCAGTAATGAACGAGCCGGTGGCGGTTGCGTTGTGGTCCATGAAAGGCGGCGTCGGCGTTACGGTCACCGCGGCGGTGCTGGCTATGGGACTGGCCGAGAACGGACACGACGTGTTGGCCGTCGATCTGGGCGCCGATCTTGGCCCCACGCTGGGCGTTCCTGTTGAGCCCGGCCCCGGGATCTCGGATTGGCTGGCGAGTCCCTCAGACGTCGATGCTGAGGCCCTGCATCGCATCGGGCGGGAGGTCGCACCTCGTTTGACGCTGCTGTCAATGGGCTCGGCCCATCTGGCCTCTGAGTCGTCGATGGATGCCGATCGCCAGTTGGCATTGGACGCCGCGCTGAGAAGCAGCGGGAAGTCACTTGTTGTTGATGTCGGCTCGTTGGCCGGTCCGTTGTCGCCACATCATCGGCTACGAATACACGTTGCTCAGGCGATGACCACGCAATGGTTGGTCACGCGCCGCTGCTACCTTGCGGTCAGTGCGTCCACCCGCACTCCCGTGCCGCCCGATGGGATTTTGGTTGTGAGCGAGCGTCACCGAGCGCTGTCGGCGGCTGATGCTGCAGAAGCCATTGGTGCGCCACTGGTGGCGGAGTGCAGTCTTGATATGGGTCTCGCGCGGGTCGTGGACTCCGGACTTCTGCTGGCCCGGGCACCGCGATCGCTTTGTCGGTTTCTGGGGAATCTCTTCCCGCAGGCTCAAGGGCCGCGCCGAGCCCGATTGGCGCGCTGATGCTCACCCCGACCGAACTCCATCCCGCAGTCGACGATCCATGGCAGCACGTGGCGGCCGAGGTATTCGATGAGGCGGTCGCCTTCGCAGCCGGTGGCGGCGACGCGACCATGGCCTGGGTGGCCAACCGGGTTCGAGAACAACATCCGCTGCTTTCGCCCGCCAATATCGGTCATCTCAGTGAACGGGTCATGGCCGACCTTCATGGCTTTGGTCGGCTCGATCTTCTCCTCAATGACCCCGACGTATCGGAGGTCATGGTCAACGGGCCGGGTCCGGTCTGGGTGGAACGGGACGGGACCATTCAGGTCACCGATCTGGTCATGTCGGCTCGGGAGATCGGTCGGATCAGCGAACGGATTGTGACGCCGCTTGGCTTACGCGTGGACCGAACCTCGCCGATGGTCGACGCTCGCCTGCCCGACGGGTCGCGCGTCAACATCGTTGTTCCGCCGCTTGCGGTCGATGGGCCCTACATCACGATCCGGCGGTTTGCGGCACGTCCGCTTCCGGTCACCGACTTCACCGACGCCGCCACGGCCCACTACCTGAAAGATGCGGTGCGCAATCGGGCCAACATTGTGGTCAGCGGCGGCACCGGCGCGGGGAAGACAACGCTGCTCAATGCGTTGGCTGGGTATGTCGATCACCATGAGCGAATCGTGACGATCGAGGATGCCGCCGAGCTGCAGCTCCCCAACCGCCATGTGGTCCGGTTGGAATCACGCCCGCCCACCGCCGACGGCATTGGACAGGTGTCGATCCGGGATCTGGTGCGCAATGCGCTCCGGATGCGGCCGGACCGCATCGTTGTTGGTGAGGTTCGCGGTGCTGAGGCGCTTGACATGATTCAGGCAATGAACACCGGCCACGCGGGTTCGTTGTGCTCGTGTCATGCCAATTCTCCTGCCGATGCGCTGCGGCGCCTGGAGACCATGGTCCTGATGGCAGGGATGGCGTTGCCCCTCGCCACGGTGACCGACCACCTGCGGTCAGCCATCGACCTCGTGGTGCAGGTATCCCGAACCGGCTCCGGTCGTCGAGAGATTGTTGGGATTGCCGGCGTCGACTCGGGCGGACTCACCGAACTCGAGCTGCCACTCGATTGGGGTCCGCAGCATGACGAACAACGACATGACGGACAACGACATGACGGAAAACGACATGACGGAAAACGACATGGTGTGGTCGGCTCATGATGTTGCTGCTGGGTGTGGTGGGCACGCTGGTTGGTGTTCAGGTGGGCATGGGTCGCCGCGCTTCTCGAGCGCTGCAACGACGTCTATCGGGCCATCAGTACCCGGCTGTCCAGGATGGCGTGCGCCGGCGTATCAATCGCTGGCTGGCTGAGCTTGGTCTTGAGGTCGATGCCGACCAGGTGGTCGGCCCGACGGCGGTTGTTCTTGCCGGTGTCTCGCTTGGCGGTTGGATGATTGTTGGTCCGCTGGGGGTGGTCACCGCGCTTGTGATTGTTGCCCTGGCCCTCGTTATGGCCGCGCCGTGGTCGCGGCGCCGGGCCGATGCGGTGGTCGACCGGGCACTCCCGGCGCTGCTGGAATCCATCGCTCGATCGCTCCGATCGGGAGCGACGCTTGCGGGTGCATTGACCGAAGCCCGTTCCTCCATGCCGACGCCGATGGCTGCGGACCTGGCCACCATCGAGGCGTCCGGGGAGTTGGGTCAACCGTTGAGTGATGCGTTGGCTCGCTGGACAGAACAGAGACCAAGCCCCGAAGTTGCGTTGGTCGCCGCGGCTCTGGCGTTCACCGATGACTATGGAGCAGCGCAGGCCGAAGCCATGGATGGGCTGGCGGCGTCGTTTCGCGCTCGCCGTCAGGTGGAACGGGAGATCAAGGCGCTGGCATCGCAGGCTCAGGTGTCGGCCGCGGTCATGTCGCTTCTTCCGGCCGGTTTCGTGGTTGTCGGTCTGGCCGCCGATTCGGCCTCCGCGGCATTTCTTGTCTCCACTCCGGTTGGCCGGCTGTGCCTGGCGGTCGGGGTGGCGTTGGACGTCGCCGGTCTGGGCTGGATGCGCCAAGTTGCGTCGCGAGTGGTGCACTGAACATGGGGTGGCTCGGGTTGCGATCGTTGCTTCTTGGGGGCTGGTTGTTTGTCCTGCTCGCGGCCGGATGGCAGTTCCGTCCCCGCCAAACGCGCCCCATCGTCGGAGCGCCGTCATCTTCAACGACCACCAAATCCGAGGCTTCTGATGGCCGTCAGGGGCCGTTGCCGCACCCCTTGGTGCTGGCAGTCATTGTCGGGTTGGCGGTGCTCGATGTTCGGGTCTCGATCCTCATCGCGGTGATCGCAGTCGGTCGACCGATAGTCCAGCGTCGCCGGCAGGAGCGACACTGCGAAGCGCATATCGTTTCCGAGCTGCCGCATATCGCCGACTTCTTCCTGGTCGCCTTGTCCGGTGGACTGACCATCCCACTTGCCGTTCGGGTGGTGGCGGACCGTTTGGACGGTCGTTTTGCTGTTGCGCTTGGCGAGGTCATCGTCCGAACGCAGCACGGAGCGCGGCTGGCCGACGAACTCGAAGCGCTACCGGACCAACTCGGCGACGGGACCCGCCCGCTCATTCGACTGCTGGTGGCTGCGGAGCGTTATGGCTCCTCAGCCATCGATGGCCTGGAACAGGTGGCACGCGACGTTCGGCTGGACCGCCGACGCCGGGCCGAGACGGCGGCTCGCCGTCTCCCGATCACCCTGCTGTTTCCCCTGGTGCTGTGCACGCTTCCGGCGTTCGTGCTCCTGACTGTTGTCCCGATCATCGTCAGTTCGCTCGACGGCGTGCTGCGGTGACCGGCCGTCGGCCGACAGAACGGCCTCCACTGCTTCCCCATGCCTGCTTTCTCGAACAGAACTCACCGAATACGCAACAAAGGAACAACTATGAAAACCGAAACCAACATGACCGACGCCATCACCCTCCGCCCCGGACCGTCACTCAGTCGACGCTTCCGGGACGAGGCCGGTCAGGCGACCGCTGAATACGCGCTCGTACTGCTTGGTGTTGCGGCCATCGCGATGCTGTTGCTGGCTTGGGCCACCGATACGGGCACGATTGATCGCCTCTTCGATGCGGTCCTCGACTCGATCATCGGTCTGGTGCCGTAGTGGCGAAGGCCGCGGACGCGCAGGTGGATGAGCGAGGTCAGGCAACGGTTGAATTGGCCCTGGTCCTGCCGGTGCTTGTTCTGCTGCTGTTTGCGGTCGCCCAAGTGGGATTGGTCGTTCGGTCCCAACTGCTGGTCATCCATGCCGCACGGGAGGCGGCGCGGGTGGTGGCCGTCGATCCGGCCGCTGATGCCCACCACGCTGCTGCGCAGGCCGCAGGGTTGGCCCCTGAACGGCTGGAGGTGGATGCGGTGGGTCAGGTTCCGGGGGCACCCGTGACCGTGCGAGTGACGTACCGCCAGCCGGTTGAGCTGCCCTTCGTTGGTGTGGTTGCCGAACCAGTACTGAGCGCATCGGTGGTCATGATTGTGGAGGGTCCTCCGCCGTGACGTGGGATGGGTGCGATGCCACGGATAGTGGCGTAGGCGGGTGTGCACTCGGCGAGTGTGGCCGGCGGGGCCACGCTCGCCTGACCATCGGTCCAGATGATCAGGTCCTGCGGGATGGTTTCGGGCTGATGTTCGGATGGACGATGGCGTCCAGCAGGCGGATTGCGCCGTGTTTGTCGAGCGGTTCATTTCCATTTCCGCACTTCGGCGACACCACACAGCTCGGGCAACCTTCACTGCAGGGGCAGGCACGAATCAGATCGAGCGTTGCGCTCAGGTGAGAGTCGGCCACCCCGAAACCCAGTTCGGCGATGCCGGTGCCCCCGGGGTAACCGTCGTAAATGAAGATGGTCGGCGCTTGTGTATCGGCGTGGAACGCGGTGCTCACGCCCCCCACATCCCAGCGGTCACAGATGGTGAAGAGCGGCAGCATGCCAATAGCGCCGTGCTCGGCGGCGTGGAGTGTCCCGGGCAGGTCAGAGAGGCAGAGCTCGGCGGCCTCCAGAACGACATCGTCCACGGTGTACCAGAACGCCCGAGTCACGAGCCGTTGGGGTGGAAGATCCAACTGATAGTTGCCCAGAATCTTGAGCGTGCGTCGTTCCTTGCGCTGATAGCCGATGACCTGATCGATGACTTCGACCTGGCCGAGGGTCAGCGTGCTTGGCCCCACCGCCCGGGTTTGTTCGGCGGTCAGGACGTTGATGTCGGTGGTGGACTTCGGCTGGGTGTACTCGGAGCCGTCGTCGGGAATCACCGTTGCCCGACGGGCATCGAGGTCAAGTTTGGTCACCCGGAACGACTGACCCCGATGCAGGTAAACGGCGCCGGCATGCACCAGGTTGGGCGCTCGCTCATTGTCGACGGTTCCCACCAGGGTTCCGTTGGCCAACTCAATACGCACCTCGTGCGACGAGCCACTGCGTAGACCGACGCCGCGAGCCGGCGTTCCGGCGCCCGCCCAGACGGCCAGTGGTTCGCCACCGCGGCGGCGAGTAATGAGCTGGCCGTCATGCACCAGCCGACGGATGCCCTCATCGATGGTGTGGGGCCAGAACCGACTGTCGTCCACGGTGATGGGCAACTCATAGGCGGCGCAGCTGAGGTGCGGGTCCGCGACGAAGGGGTTGCTGGGGTTGATCACCGCTGGTTCGGGCGGGCGATCAAAGACTTCCCGAGGGTGCGCCATGAACCACTGATCCAACTGGTCATCGCCCGCCACCAGAACCGAGATGGCCAACTGGCCCGTCCGACCCGCCCGTCCGGCCTGCTGCCACAGGGAGGCGATCGTTCCCGGGAAACCTGACATCACGCATGCGTCCAGACCGCCAATGTCGATACCCAGTTCCAAGGCACTGGTTGCCACCACGGCGGACACTTTGCCGGTAACGAGTTCCTCCTCGATCTCCCGGCGTTCCGAAGCCAGGTAGCCGGCGCGGTAGGACCGCACCCGGTCGTCGTTCCCGGCGCCCAGCCGGCGCTTCACGTCACCAGCCACCAGTTCGGTTCCTTTGCGACTTGCGGTGAAGGCGATGGTCCGCCTGCCGGCGTGAACCAGTTCGGTGATCAGCGACGACGTCTCGGAGGTGGTGGAACTTCGGACGCCGGTCTGCTCATCGAGCAGGGGCGGGTTGAGCAGCGCAAAGGTGCGGGGCCCTTTTGGCGCGCCGTCTTCGGTGATCGCAGTTACGGGTTTGCCGCACAGCTCGCGCGCCAGTCGACCGGGCTCGCCAATGGTGGCCGATGCGAACACAAAGGTTGGATCAGCTCCGTAGTGCTCGGCAACCCGGCGCAGGCGTCGGAGCACGTGGGCCATGTGGGTGCCGAACACGCCACGGAGCACGTGCAATTCGTCGATGACGACCAACTCCAGACGACGGAAGAACGCCCCCCAGCGGGCGTGGTTGGGGAGCAGCGAAAGATGCAGCATTTCCGGGTTGGTCAGGATGGTGTTGGCATGATGACGCACCCACACCCGGTACTCGGGGTCGGTGTCTCCATCGTAGGTGGATGCCACCATGCCATCGAAGTTGTACTGACCCAGCGCCCGGAGCTGATCATGGGCCAGTGCTTTGGTGGGGAACAGCGCAAGCGCGGTTGCCGGGTGGTCCTGGCGGCCGACGGCCTCCGCAATGGGAACCTGATAGCAGAGCGACTTTCCGGACGCCGTCCCCGTGGCGATGACCACTGACTCGCCCTCTCGTATCAGGTCGATGGCGCGGGCCTGGTGGGAGTAGAGGCTGCCCAGACCCAGTTTGTCCCACACCCCGGTCGCTATTGGATGACGCGGCATGGCGATCCGGGCCGGCTGGGTGGGGAGGCGCTCGATGTGGACCAGGCGCCCGTCATCATCCAGGCGGGCCAGCAGGTCTTCCATTGCCTGGTCCGAGGCGGTGCTGCCAAACGCGTCTTGAGTCGGGTTGTCGATCACGGCCATGCTGGTCTCATCGTAGGAGACGGGTCTGACGCACCGGGAGCTATTGGCCTATGCACGAGTATGTCGTCATACGGGGAGTAGTTTTGACCGCAATGAAGAAGTGGCTCCGATGATCAACCCCGCCTTCAGCTACGCGGAACAGAGCGGCTGGTCGATTCTTGGCGTGTCCGGCGAAGTTGACATGGCCACCGCGCCGCGCCTGCGCCAACGCGTGATTGCCATCACGGCCAGTGGCGTCACCCAGCTGGTGCTTGACCTTGAGGAATGCGACTTCCTGGACTCAACGGCGTTGGGCGTCATCGTCGGGGCACTCAAGCGGCTTCGGACCAACGAGGGACATCTCCGAGTCGTTTGCACCCAGACCGGTCTGCTGAAACTCTTCGACCTGACCGGCCTCAACAACGTCCTCGATATTCACGGTTCACTCGACAGCGCCCTTGGTCCAGTTCTTCGTGCGCCGGGCACCGTGTGATGAGTGCGGTGATGAGTGCGGTGATGATTGCGGTGAAAAGCGCTGTGATGAGTGTTTCCGCATGAGCGAGGTTGTCCTCCATATCCCGCCCAAGTTTGAGTACCTGGCGCTCGTGCGCGCTCTGGTGTCCTCCACGGCGGGTCTTGACCCTCACATTGTTCCGCATCGCATTGATGACATTCGGCTGGCGGTCAGCGAAGCCACAACCAACGCCATTGAGGCCCAGATATCTGACGGGTGTTTCGACCCCATTCGCGTGCGATGCGCGTTGGTGGATGGTCAGGTCATCATCGATGTGCTGGACAAGGGGGTGGGCTTTGATCCGACCGATCTTGTGCCTCACCCGCCGGTGACGGACCCGCAACGGCTGGAGTTTGAGCGAGGCCTCGGCATTCCTCTGATGCGCCGACTCATGGATGAGCACGAGATCAGCCCCACATCGTCTGGTACGTCGGTCCGCATGGTGGTCTACACGCCACCGCCTGATGCCTGACCCTATTTCGACTTCCTAGCCACGGGTATCGCGCAACGACGCATTATCGTTGATCTCTGCTTCTATGGCTGGTGACGCGCGATATTCCGAACTGACATTCATCGGCCGAGACAGTGGTCTGTCCCGAGTGGTGGGTCGACCATTGAAGCGATTCCTTCAGGTGCAGGCCGCCGGTGGCGTTGTTCTGCTGATTGCCACGATCATTGCGCTGGTCTGGGCGAACTCCCCGTGGAAAGACTCGTACTACGACTTCTGGCACGTCCACATCGATCTGCATCTGGGTGACTGGGAGATCTTTGACGACACGCTGGTGCACTTCGTCAACGACGCACTCATGGCGATCTTCTTCTTTGTGGTGGGTCTGGAGATCAAGCGCGAGTTGACCACCGGCGCACTCCGGGACCTTCGTGATGCGGTACTTCCTGCGGTGGCAGCCTTGGGCGGAATGGTCGTTCCGGCGCTGATATATGTGGCGCTCAACCTCGGAGGCGAAGGCGCCAACGGCTGGGGTATTGCCATGGCCACCGACATCGCCTTTGCCATCGGGGTGCTTTCGCTTCTGGGCGACTCGGTGCCGCGCATTCTGAAGGTCTTCCTGCTCACGCTGGCGATTGTGGATGACATTGGCGCCATCATTGTGATTGCGATCTTCTACCCGAGCGAGAAGGGCATCTCGCTGACCTTCCTGGCGTTGGCGGCGGTGAGCGCGGCGCTCATCTACTTCATGCGCTCGCTCCGCGTCTGGTACATCCCCATCTACATCGTGGCGGGCACCGTCTTCTGGTGGCTGACGTTCAAGTCGGGGGTGCACGCCACCATCGCCGGCGTCGTTCTTGGCTTGTTGACCCCGGCCATACCGCTGCAAACCAAAGACGACGCTCGCAAGTTTGCCGAGTGGTTACGGGACAAAGAAGAGGTCTACCTCGTCGATATTCAATACGCCGACTTCCATATCCGAGAGTCGGTGTCGGTGGCCGAACGGCTGGAACGTCACCTGCACCCCATCACCAGCTACATCATCATCCCGGTCTTCGCGTTGGCAAATGCGGGCGTGGAGCTGAGCGGCGGCAAGATCTCCGGCGCGTTCTCGTCCCGGGTCACCTGGGGCATCATTCTGGGCCTGGTGGTTGGCAAGACCGTGGGAATAACCGGGTTCAGCCTGCTGGCCCGTCAGCTTGGGCTGGTCACGTTCCCCCGGGCGCTGACCGTGCCGCGACTCGTTGGGTTGGCGATGGTCGCTGGAATTGGTTTTACCGTGTCCCTGTTCGTGGCGGGCCTGGCGTTCGACTCGGGAGCCAGCGTCGTTGACGAGGCGAAGATCGGCATTCTCATTGCGTCGGTCATTGCCGGTGTTGCGGGCGCCATCCTGCTGAAATCGGCCCTGCGTGAGGCCCCCGCGGACTGAATTCGCCACCCGCTCCTTTGGCCGACGAGCGCGCCAAAAGAGGGATTTTGCATCTGTCGGGTTTACGCTCGTCGCCGTGGGACGATCTCTTGTCATTGTCGAATCGCCAGCCAAGGCCAACAAAATTGCGGGGTATCTCGGCGACGATTACGTCGTTGAATCCTCGATAGGTCATATCCGTGACCTGCCGCGCCGGGCCGCCGAGGTACCCAAGGCGTACAAGGGCGAGAAGTGGGCCAACATCGGCATCGACGTGGACAACGGCTTCAAGCCGCTCTATGTCGAGTCCGCCGACAAGAAAGACCACATCAAGAAGCTCAAGCGCCTGATGAAGGATGCGGACGCGCTCTACCTGGCAACAGATAAGGACCGCGAGGGCGAGGCCATTGCCTGGCATCTTCTCGAAGTTCTCAACCCCGCCGAGGGCGTGCCCGTGAAACGCATGGTCTTCACCGAGATCACCGAGAAGGCCATCAAGGCGGCGCTGGCTGATCCACGCGAACTCGACCGGAAGATGGTCGACGCTCAGGAAACCCGGCGCATGCTTGACCGCCTCTTCGGCTATGAGGTGTCGCCGGTTCTGTGGAAGAAGGTTGCCCCTCGACTCTCCGCTGGCCGCGTGCAGAGCGTGGCCACCCGCATCGTGGTGCGTCGTGAGCGCGAGCGCATGGCATTCGTCAAGGCCAGCTACTGGGATCTCACCGCGGACTTCACGATTCAGCGCGACGCCGTTCCTGGAGAGCCGCCGACTTTCAACGCCAAGCTGGTGGAGATCGATGGCCATCGGATTGCGTCGGGCCGAGACTTCAACCAGGACGGCTCGGTGAAGAAGGCCGACGAAATCACGGTTGTGGACGAAGCGACGGCTGTGGCCCTGGTCACCGACCTTGATGGTCAGTCCGGCACCGTCGCATCCCGCGACGCTCGGCCGTACACCCGCCGTCCCGCGGCGCCGTTCATTACCTCAACCTTTCAGCAGGAAGCCAACCGCAAGCTCAACCTCTCGTCCACCATGGCCATGCGCGCGGCGCAGGGACTGTATGAGAAGGGCTTCATCACCTATATGCGGACCGACAGCACCACGCTGTCCGATACCGCCATCAACGCTGCTCGTGATCTGATCACCGAGAAGTTTGGCAATGAGTTTCTGCCGGATGCGCCACGCACCTACAAAGGCAAGAGTAAAAACGCTCAGGAAGCTCACGAAGCCATTCGGCCCGCCGGTGACACCTTCAAGACACCGGCCGAAGTTGCCAAGAGCACCGTCAAGTCCGAAGCCGCGGTGTACGAGCTGATCTGGAAGCGCACCGTCGCCTCGCAGATGACCGACGCAACCGGCGAGACCATCAGTCTGCGGGTTGATGTTGACGGCGCGTCCAGCAGGACGGCCACCTTCGCCGCCAGCGGCACTGTTATCCAGCATCAGGGATTCCGGCAGGTCTATCAGGAGACCAAAGCGGCCGACAGCGGTGACGCTGAAGAACTGGCCCTGCCCAACGTCAACAAGGACGATTCGCTCGACGCGTCGAACATTGCGTCGGAAGGCCATGACACCCAGCCGCCGGCTCGGTACACCGAAGCGTCGCTGGTCAAACGGCTGGAGGAGTTGGAAGTTGGCCGCCCGTCGACCTACGCGTCGATCATGGAGACCATCCAGAACCGTGGCTACGTGTGGAAGAAGGGGTCGGCGCTCGTTCCGACCTTCACCGCGTTCTCGGTCATCAATCTGTTGGAGAGCCACTTCCCTGACCTGGTCGACTACGACTTCACTCGCCAGATGGAAGAGGATCTCAACAGCATCGCCAACGGTGCGTTGGAGTCGGTTCCGATCCTGACCAGGTTCTACTTCGGGGCCGGAGAAGACGACCCCGGTCTGAAGGTCAAGGTGTCTGAGCGTCTCGGTGAGATTGATGCTCGCGGGGTGAACTCCATTCCCATTGGTATGGACAAGGACGGCAAGACCGTCGTCGCCCGCGTAGGCAAGTTCGGTCCGTACGTGGAGCGCTCCACCGACACAATGGACGAGGAGGGCAAGCCGGTGTACGACCGGGCCTCCATTCCCGAAGACATTGCGCCCGACGAACTCACTGTTGATCGCGCCGTGGAATTCATTGAGGCTCCCGGCGATGATCGGGTGCTCGGCGAAGATCCCGAGACCGAGCTTCCGGTCTATGTGAAGAACGGCCGTTTTGGTCCGTATGTCCAGCTGGGCGATATGGATGATGGCAACAAGGATTTCAAGCCGCCCCGGTCGTCGCTGTTCAAGACGATGGACCCCAAGACGGTCACCTTCGAAGAGGCGCTTCAGCTTCTTTCGCTGCCCCGCACCGTTGGCAACCATCCGGCCGATGGCGAACCGATCATCGTGCAGAACGGCAAGTTCGGTCCGTACCTGACCTGGCACTCCAAGGAGCTGCAAGAGGCCAGCAAAAAGGCCGACAGTCGAACACTGGAGTCCGAAGAACAGCTGCTGACGATCACGATCGACGAGTGCGTCAAGTTGCTGGCCGAGCCCAAGCGCCGGCGTGGTCAGGCAGCTCCCAAAGGTCCACTGCGCGTCCTGGGCGAGGATCCGAACTCTGGCGATGAGATGGAGATCAAAGACGGCCGCTTCGGTCCCTACGTCACCGCCGGCGGTGTCAACGCATCATTGCGCAAGGGCGACACGGTTGAAGAACTCACCGTGGAACGCGCGGCCGAGTTGCTGGAGCTCCGCCGCATGAAAATGGCCGAGCAGGGCAAGACGGTCAAGAAGAAGCCAGCCAAAAAGAAGCCGGCGGCCAAGAAGAAGCCGGCGGCCAAGAAGAAGCCAGCCGCCACAAAGAAGCCAGCCGCCACAAAAGAATAAGCTGGTCCCGGTGTTTCGGCGTCAGCCGAGACTCGGCATTTCGCGACCCGGTCGAGAAGCCGGCTACATCACCGGGAGCACTGGCGCGTTTTCGGGGCGCGACGACGGGTGGCGAAACATGGCGCGGACCATCTCGGTTCCGCCCCAGCGAAGTCGTCCCACTTCTGCGCCGCAGGCCAGGACCTGGGCTTCAATCTGGGCGGGCATCGGCCACGGGTCGGCGTCAACGGAACGGGCCAGATCGTCCAGATGCACGGTCTGTTCGACCATGCGGGTGATCAGATAGTCGTCGACCATCATGGCGCCCCCGGCCACCGGCATGAGTCGAGCGGGTTCAGTGTCAAGCATGGTCCGCAGCGTGGCCAGCGACTGGGTGATGCGATTGTTGACGGCCGCCACGCCGGTCTCGGCCACTTTCTGGCCACGGGCTCGGATGGCTTCGTGGTCGGCTTCCACGAGCGTCTGCGCATGGTGGGCGAAGTAGCCGGCTGCGGTGTCGAAGACCTGCACGTTCGGGTCGAGCACGCCACGGAGGTGGTCCTCCACGACCCAAACTCCACCCCGCGCTACGTGGCCCGCAAGCGATCCCACCGTCTGTTCTGCGAGGACCGAAGGTTCATCCCATTTGGCCGCCACTTCCGGGTGCCACAACGCATGGGACACCACTTCGGCGCCCGCCAGAAACAGTGACCGTAGTTCGGTGATCATGCTCAACGGTACTTACCTAACGGTCGAGCAGCGTGGACTCGACATCTTGCAGGGCCGCAACAACCTGACCGACCACCCGATTCTTCAAGGTCCTGGAGGGGGGTTCAAGGGGGTGCCACCCGTCCTGGTTGAATACGTCGCTGGGCACCAGCACGGCGCCGCTCGCCAGCCCCACATGGTGGCTGGCCGCAAAGAACGCCGCGCACTCCATTTCGACGACATGGGCCCGAGCCCGATGCGCGGCCAGTCGTTTGAGAGTATGACGAAAAGGCACGTCGGTCGTCAGGGCGGTGACCGGGGGGCCACCCACCCGGTTGATCAGGGCCTGCGTGAGCTGGGGGTCGGGGTGGAGATGACCTCGGTAGTGGGTCGAAGTCGCTTCGTCACTCTCGGCCCGGTCAGCAACCACCGGATGGTTGGGGCCGTCATGGTGGAGCAGACCAGCAGAGCCAACCGCAACCGATCGCTCAACGCCAAAGGCGGCCAGAAACTCGGCGGTGATGGCGGCGACCGGAGAACCGGGACCCGTGGCCACGACCGCATCAACACCGTCGGCGAGCGACGCGACAAGCCGAAACGGATGTTCTGCCCGGCGACGCGGCCGAGCTTTGCGTGGCAGAAAGGACGGGTCCCAGAAAACGACGACCGACGGCGCCAAAGTCAGGTCCCACGCAAACGTCGTGGCCATCAACTCGGCGCTCAGCACCGGCGGCTCGGAGTCACTGGTCACGACGAAGCCGGCCTTTGAGCTCTCCCGCCAATTGACGCAACGCGTCGCGGTTGGACGGTGAGCGACCTCGGGTTGCGTGTCGGCGCAGGGTGGCCTGCGATGCGGCGTCGCTCTCTTCGGTGTCGATGACGTCCCGGGTCCGGGCCAGGGTGATTGCGGTGCCCTCCAGATCAGTCACCAGGTTGGCGACCAACGGATGAAGCGACGCGCCCCATTGTCTCAGGGGGGTGGTCGTCAATCGAGTGGTGAGAAGGTGGGGAGCAGTCACCGTGGTGAGGTCGCGCGTGCCCAGCAGGTCCACCGCAAAGTCCGTGTCGTCGAGGTTGGGCACCAGCTGCTTGATCACCCGGGGTGCCAGCTCCATCTGGTCGTCGTACACGGCCAGCGAGTGATCCAGGTCATGCAGGCGCCAGCTTGTGGGCCCCCGCAGCGTGAGTGGTACCTGGAACCAGTCAGTGGCGGATTCGAAATGAGCACCGGCCGCTCCCGAATTGGTGGTGTGGGCGTGGCGGGGCAGAAGAAAGTACCGATCGGTGGCCACCAGGTACCGCATGTAGTCCGGAAACCACTCGTCGTCGCCGAGCGACCCCACCAGATGGTGAACCGCAGTGGAGCGATCAATCGTGGCGTTGCGAAAGCGACTCCACATCCCCTCGGTCCACGCCATTCCGTCATACCAGGGGATCTGAGCAAACAACCCGTCTCCACCGTCGAGGATTGGTTCAAAGGGCAGATGGCGATAACCGTCAAAGAACGGAGCGGCCAGGCTGACCCCGGCGATTCGGGGATCGAGTTCGCCGTGGGCGAGCGCGGCGGCGGACCACTGATGAAAGGCCGGACCAACAACAAGGTCGTCTTCCAGAAAAACGATGGAACCATGGGCGGCGGTCAAATCACCACACCACTCGAAGTGACCGATCAAGCCCCGATGCTCGTGCTCCACAATGTCCATTGGGCCATGAGGCCACCGGAGCCCGTCAGCCACCGCCCTGACCGCGGCCTGCTGGTCCGCGCCACCGTCTATGGACACGATGAGCGGCGTCCCGGGTGCAATATCGGCTGCCAGCAGCGACCGGCACAGGTTGGCCAGCTCGGTTGGTCGGCTGTGGGCCGCCAACACAATTGCTGGCGGGCGAGGCGGGAGCGAACTCATCGGGTGCCCATCATGGCAACATGTTCGCATGTCTGCGCGGTCGGTACCTTCCAACGCGGTGACGTTGTTGGTTGGTCGCATTGTCGGGGCCGGGGCTTCCATCGTTGTCGTGTCACTGGCCGCGCACCGACTTGACCAGCCGCAGTTTGGTTTGGCGGTGTCGGTCATGGCCGCCGGCTTCCTGGCCAACACACTGGTGACCTTTGGAACCGACACCGTGGTCACCCGATCGGTCGCGGCTGAGAGCGGCGCAGCTCGCTCCACGATGACGGCGTCACTGCAGTGGCAGCTTGGTGCCGCTGCGGTCCTGATCGCCATGGCGACGGTCGCCGTTCTGATGGGCGCAGATCTGGCGATTCTGGTCCAATCGGCGGCGCTGGCCCCGCTGGCGGTGGTGACCGTGATGGGGGCTGCCCTCCGGGGGGCCCAGCGCATGGACCAACTTCTGGTGGCCTCCACCACCGGCGCACTCACGGTTCTGGGTGCCGCGGTTGGGTTGTTCTCGGTGGCGTCAGAACCGTGGGTTCCCATTGCGGCGTTTGCGATTGGTAGTGGTGTGACCGCCGCAATCTCCAGCTGGTTTGTGCGGCGGTTGCTGCTGGCGACGGGTGAGTTCCGCTCGATCCGTTCGCTGCTCTGGGAAACCCTGCCGTTCGCCGGCATGGTGGGGCTGGCAGCGGTGGGTGCGCAGGCCGGTCTTCTCCTCGTTGAGTTCCTGGCCGACGAAACCGCCGGCGGCTACGGCGCAGCGCTTCGGCTGTCCGAAGCGGCCCGACTGGTACCAGCCGCGCTCATGGGGGCGGTCTTCCCGGCGCTGGTGGCGGGGCTTGAACGTGACCATCGTTATCAACGGTGGCTGCGGTTGATGCTGGGCTATGCCGTGGTGGCAACGCTCGGGCTGGTGGTTCTGGCCCAGCCGCTGAACCGGCTGATGTTCGATTCGCAGCCCGATGGTGCCGCACTGATCCGACTCCTCAGTCTGGGTCTGGTACTCACGGTCTTTCGCCTGGCATTGTCCTTCGAATTGATCGCCGCCAACCGTGAGAGCACGGTGTTGGTGAGCGCGGTCATCGGCGCGCTGGCGACGGTGGTGGGTGGCGTTGTCCTGGTCGGGCCGTTTGGGGCCCGGGGGGTTGCGGTCGCGCAGCTGGTGGGCCTTGGGCTGGTGGTTGGTTGGCTGATGGTCAACCGGGTCGGGGAGATGGCGGACCGGTGAGTGTGGGTTTCACCGGCGACCGCGTCCACCCCGCTGCGCCTTGTTGGCATGAGGGAAATCCACCGGTGGCGGTTCCATGCCCAGCAGCGGGCAGAGGTCGCTCCACCCAAAGCCGTCGTCAATGTCGATCCACACTGCGGGTCGTCCTCTGACCCATTCCGCCAGCTGCTCGTAGTGCTGGTGGTAGATGGCGCGCAGGCGGGTCTCGTCGAACTGGTCTGACCCGTAGAGCTGACGGTGCACCCGGTCGCCGATGGTCCGCATGTCACCGCTGAGCCGATCCAGACCCGGCCCAAAGAGCCACTCCATTGAAGTGATCCATGCTTCGACCGGCCGTTGGGTGACGATCCACTTGCTGTTTGGACACGTCTGCTCCAACGCCTGATAACGAAACGGGATTGGGTTGTCAAAGAAAGCGTCGTGGGCGCGCAGGAACTCGGTATCCATACCGTCAAGCAGGGCGATGGAGTCAGGAGCCGATTTCAGTCCGAGCAGCGTCATTGCCTGGTGCAGCGATGTTGTCCCGGTGCGAGCCAGCCCAACGCCGAAAACCTTGTTCTCAAGTGATCGCATCACTCGCCTAGTCTTCCATCTTGGGCTACGTGTGGGTGTTTGGTGACTGAGTCGGGGGTTCGGGGGCAGATGAGGGCCCTGACGGGCCTGGCCTTCGTAGCCCCTTTCGACTTTCGCATCCATCCGTTCGGCTGGCTTGGTTTTGATGTCCCGATTCTGACATTTGTTGTGGGGATCATCTGCGTGATGCTGGTGGCACAGGAGGTGCGGCGTCCCGAACGATGCCTTACCCGGCTGGACATGATTGTGGCTTTTTGGATTGCTGTTCTCTGGCTGTCGGCGGTAGTGAGCGCCAACCCGTCGGTTGGTGCCATTTGGGCCACTCACCTGACCATGATGGTGGCGTTGGTGCCGCTCGTCGCCGGCATCGTGACCGACCGGCAACAAGCCCAACGGCTGCTGGAGGCGATTGGTCTTGGCGTCATCGCGGCGGTGATGGTGGGCCTGACGTTCTGGGTGCTCGGTGATTTGGCGGACGGGCAGCGAGGGTTTGGTGGCTCGGTCACCCGCGTGGGGCCGTTCAACCGCCTGACGCGTCCGTGGGGCCATGCCAACAATGCGGCGATGTCGATTGGCGCGTCGATTGCCGCGGTGGCACTACTTCGATCCCGCGTGGTCGCCGTGATCGCGTTGCCGCTTGTGGTTGTCGCCGGAGTGCTGACCATCAGCCGCGGCGGTCTGATGGGTCTTGCCGCCGCGGCGGTGATCTGGCTGGTCATTCGCCGGCGGCGCGGTGAGGTTGTGTTCCTGGCAGGGTTGGCGGCAATCGCCGTCGTGACGTTTGTGCTGTCGTCGGCGTGGGACGCCCGGGTTGATCAGGTTGGTGACACCGCCTTCTTCGGCTCGGAGATAAAGGCTCCCACATCGTTGACGATCGGAGGCTCCGACGGGTCGCCGGTCCCGCTGAGCATCGGGGTGAGCAACACCAGCGTCACATCGTGGGAGACCGCGTTTGACGCCCCGGTTGAACTGAGCGCGCGCTGGATGGATGAACATCGAGACATTTGGGCCGAAGACCGATGGGAGCTCCCATCGTCGGTGGGTCCGGGGGAGTCAGTCAGTGTGGAGGTCCCCCTCACCGCGTCGGTCCCGGTTGGCAATTGGCAGATCCGATGGGACCTTCTCATTGATGGTGTTGCCTACTTTGGCCAGTTCCTTGGCGACGAGCCCGTGCAAACGGCGGTGATGGTGGAGTCGTCTGCGGTGAGCGCAGCGGACCTCGAACCAACGCCCCTCGTGCCGCGGTTTGTCAACATGGGCCGGTGGGAGGGGTGGCAGGTTGGCTGGGACCAGTTCATTGGCTCGCCGATTCTGGGCGTTGGCCCCAATCAGTTCAGCCGGTCGGTGGAGGTGGAGTACCGAATTCAGGGGATCGCCGTGATGCGCCACGCGCACAACATTGTTCTGCAGCCATTGACGGCTTGGGGCGTGCTGGGCGCTTTGCCGTTCTTCTTTGTGAGTGCCCGTAGTTTCTTCGGATCAGCAGTGGCCGGATGGCGCGGTCGTCACGGCGAGGCCGCGGCGGTCGCCGCGGGCTTGGGGGCGTTGGCGATCCACGGCTTGGTCGATTGGCCACTCGTGACGCTCACCACCGGTTCAGTCATGATGATGCTGATTGGACTTGGCTGGTCCGGTGCTCTGCGGGCGTCGCCCGACTGACCGTCTGGGTGTTCAGCCTCAATCGTCGCTGCGGGACGTGAGGGTGACCGGCTGCTCGGTGGGGGTTGCGGCTGCGGATCGGTTGAGCGCCACCTCAAGTTCTGGAACGGCCTTTGCGTTGGGTACCGCCCGGTCTTTGACTCGCTTGATCTGCGGTCCCAGCCGCAGCGCGTCCAACCCGAAGCGGGCCACTTCGCCGACGGAGGGCACGCCCCGCCCGGCGAGCTTCCACACGAGCTGTCGCATCCGGTACTCGCTGTGGACCCGTTCGTGCAGGGCTCGGTAGAAGTCGGTGGGGAACGGGCCATCAAACAACATGGCCAGGTCGCTGCTGTCCACCCAGTGAGTGTCATCGCCCAGCTCCGCCTGAACCCGATCGTAGAACGGGGTGCCCGGCAGGGGGTACGACACGGAGATACCAATGTCGTCCGGCTTCGCCTGCCGAATGAGATCAAGGGTCATGTCAATGTCTTCCATCGTCTCACCCGGATAGCCAAACTGGATGAAGAAGGCAATGCGGTAGCCGGCGGCGTGAACCCGGTCTGCGGCTTCGCGGATCTGTTCGACCGTGCAGCCTTTCTCCATGGCATCCAGAATCTTCTGGCTCCCGGATTCGGCGCCGATCCAGACCTCCTCTGCGCCCGCGGCCCCCAGCGCCTCGGCGGTGTCCTTCTTGACCAACAGGTCGGCCCGGCTCAGACACTTGAACGGCAGCCGAACGTCGTGCTCCTCCACCAGGTCGGCAAAGCGTTGGATCCAACCCGGCTTCAGCCCAAAGATGTCATCGGCAAACCAAATGTGATCCACCTGATACGTGTTGCGAAGCTCAACCATTTCCTCCACCACGTTTGGCGCCGAACGAGCGTTGTAGCGCTGGCCCCAAATGGGTTTGGAGCACCAGTTGCAGTGATACGGGCAGCCGCGGGTGGTGACCATGTTGAGCGAGAACCGACCATGGTTCTCGGTCCAGATTTTGCGGTACGCATCGATGTCGACCAGGTCGCGGGCGGCAAAGGGAATGTCGTCGAGCGCTTTCAGGTTCTTGCGGTCTTCGCCGACGTGCAGGTCGCCGTCAGCGGACCGGACAGTGACGCTGGGGATTCCTTCGAGCGGCGATTTCTCGCTGGTGGTTGACCGGTGGGTATCAAGCGCGGTGAGGCACTCCAATAGAGCCTGATCTCCCTCTCCGGAGATCACGGCCGTGGCGCCGGCATCAAGGAATTCTCCGGTGTGGTCGCTGGCATCGGACCCGCACACGATGGCCAGTACTCCGGCATCATGGGCGGCGCCAAGCATCTCAAAGGCCGCGTCTCTCATGCGGCTGAGGCACATCTTTGAGAGATAGTTGAAGTTGTCCTCGAAGAGAACGGCCACGTCGGGACTGGCCGATGCCAGCAGTGATGTCCAGCGGGCGGTTGAGCGCTCAAGCATGGCGTCGAACACCGTCACCTCATGTCCTTGTTGGCGCATAAGGGCCGCGGCGATGAGGGTCCCCAACGGCGGGTAGGGGCGGTTGGCCTCTTCCAACTTCGGGTCGAAGTACTGGAAGTAGGCGTGACCGAGAAGGATCTTCATGGTCGGTCTCCGATCGTCAGCAGTAACAGAGGTCGAGATGCGGTTTCGCGTCCGGCGCGTCGAGCTCCACGCCATCGGCGAACCTGGTTGCGCAGCCCCGACGATCCGGTGATTCGGGTGAAATTGTATGCGGCGATGTCAGCCTCAAGGACATATCCCGGGCCCAGGTGGGTGGCGGCCTCGACGCCCAGGTTGTTGAGCGCATGGCTGGCGAACTCTTCAACCATGGCCGCGCCGGCGGTGGCATCGGTGAAGATGGGCGAATCGAGGACGGCGACGACGCCGCCTGTTCGGACGATGCGGATGGCTTCGTCGAGCGCGTTGGTGATGACTCCGCCGTAGTGAAGGGAGGCGTTGAAAACCGCCAGGTCCACACTGTTTGACGCAAACGGCAGGGCCTCCATCTCTGCGCGGACCAGGAGGATCTCCTCGGGGTGGTGTTTGGCCGATGCCAGGCCGTCGCCACCGTCAACGGTGACGTCGGTGGCCGCGCTACGCCAACCTCGCCGGGTCAGGTCGGCGGCCAGCCATCCCGAACCGGCACCGATGTCCACCGCGGTTCCGGCCGCCGTTGGCAGTTGGTCGGTCAGTCGGGCATAGGACGCCGCGCGTTGCATCCACATCGAGGCGAGTGGGTGATCATTGCGCAGGGTGGGCAGCGCCCGCACTTCCTCGGGAGTGAGTTCGCGCTCCTCGGCGGCGCGCACCGCGGTGTACTGGGTGGCAAAAGTGTCAAAGAGATGGCGACGCTCGGGGCGCAGCAGATCAAAGATGCCGTCGTCGTGGACGGGTTGGGCGAGCGGCGTGTCGGTACCCGGCTCGGTGAGGGTGAAAGCGTGGGAGGTCTGCGGTGGGGGGTTCATGATTCTGTGGGGGATGGCACGCGGCTGAAGACCGCAATGTGGTGGTCGCCCACACCAAGCCGTGCGCCAACGGCACCGCTCAGTCGGTCCAGTCTGGCCAGCGCGCGGAGAGCCCGCGGGCGGCCCTCCAGCCATCGTCGTTGCTCAAACGGTGGCAGGACGAGACCCAATGACTCGGCGTGCACCAGCGAGAAGTTGGGGCCCATCTGAGCTGCGAGGTCACCACTGGACGCGTAGTTCACGGTCAGGTCGGGGTAGGCGGGATCCGGGATTCCGGTGCGCCGCATAAAGAGCTGGCGGTTGGCGGTGAGCGTGGCCACCATCAACTCGAGCGGGCACCAACGCGGCATGGTGACCAGAATGGCAACTCCGCCCGGAGCGACCGCCCGGTTCATCTGGCCAGCGATCGAGCCATCGGTCATACAGTTGACGACCCCGAAGTTGGCGATCACAACGTCAGCCGGCGAGGAAAACCGAACCGTGGACACGTCGGCCTGGGTGACCGTGACGTTGGGGTGGGCGGCGCAGCGGGCCTGGGTGAGCCTGACCATGTCGCCCGATGCGTCAAGCGACTGGACCTGGCGGACCTGCGAGGCCAACCACTGGGAGTCCAGACCGCTACCGCAGCCCAGATCGATAACTGACTTCTCAGGATCGAGATACGGCGCAGTCACCGACCGGACCCGACGGCGAAGCTCGGTTCCGAGGGCCGACTCGGCGACGTCGTCGTATCCAACTGCGTGCCGATCGAACGGAGCAGCTATCAGTGCCGAAGGAGCGGAAGGGAACGACCTGCCTTCAGCTGAAGCGTCCATGGCCGTCAAGGCGTTCTTTCCAAGCCAGGTCAATGCCGGCCGAATTGCTGACCATGTGACCTTTGCAAATCTCCGGCGAAAACGAGGACTCGTCCGGCGCGCCGACCTCGGGCCGGCGAGACCGAACGGTGGTGAGTTTCGCGATCTTGCGTTTGCGTTCCCAATCTTCAAAGCGTTGAAAGACCGGCAGAAGAAGCAGCCGCTCGGCCAGCGCCTGGGCGGGATTTGTCCTCACATTGGTGAGCCGAGTCTGGTCGCCAGCAACCGTGGCGTTGGGCAGGAACTCAAACATCCACGAGTTGCGTTCCCGAACCTCCTGGCAGAGATCGTCGCCAACGATGACCACCATCTGGGCCAGTTCTCTGGCCACGTAGACGGTGCGCACGTCCATGTCCATGGCATTGGTGGACACAATGAAGTTTGGACACAGCTCAATGTCGTGACGGTCGGCCAACTTGCCCAGCGCAATGATCATCAATCGGGTCGTCCACAGGCGGCCGGGTCGCACGATGATGAAGTAGTCGATGTCGTCGTGCGGGGCCACGCTGTCCACCGCCAGTCCACCGGTGACCGCCACCATCCGAACAAAGGGGAGTCGTCCGATCCTCCGGCCCCAAACCTGGGCCTGATCCCACATGGTCATCGAACGGGCGGTCCGGTCGTCATAGATGTCCAGAACCGCCTCTCGACCTGGAAGGTGAATCACGTCGCCCCGGCGACCCAGCCAGCCGCCCTGGACCAGGGCGTCAACGGTCGAGGAGGTCTGGTCTTCGGTGAGTTTGCTGCCAACCAGATAGCGGTGGAGGTGATGCAGCTCAATCGGCATGTCAAAGACGTCGGCATACCCGACGGTGGCAATGACGGCTTCGGCGCTGTCAGTGTTGTCCAGGGCTACCCCTGTCGGCTCGCTGTTACTCATCTGATCCTCACGGCGGAGACCCATCCCACTTCGGTCTTGATGTCGGGTCGCTTCAGGGCTTCACCCCAGAAACCGCGGTGAAGCCCTGAACACTATTGCCGACGCACCGTCGCCGTGCGAACTGCTACCGGCAAGTGTTCTGCGATTGTTGAGAAGCGCCGATGCGTCCCAGATAGCTGGACTCGGGGGATCTCAAGTAGTTTGGACGGGTGGAGAAATTGGTGGACCCGGTCGGTTCTGAACCCGGCGATGAGGCGGAAAGCCAAGGCGGCGGTCCCGACGAGCAAAGCCTGCTGAGCCGTGCGTCGCGCGCCCCTCTCGATCCCATCGGTCTGTGGAGCACGCTTGAAACCCGGATCTTCGCCACCAACCAGTTCTTCCGGCTCTGGGTTGCGCAAGTTGTCACGTCCACCGGCAACTGGCTGTTCTTCTTTGCCATCACGATCACCGCCGCCCGCGTGGGCGGCGAAATGGCAAGTGCGTCGGTCGGTTTTGTGGTGGCGGCCCGCCTCCTTCCCGGCTTGTTTCTGAGTCAGGTGGCTGGTGTTCTGGCTGATCGATGGGACCGTCGCAAGCTGATGGTGGTTACTGATCTCAGCCGGGCTGGTGTTGTGCTGTTTGTGCCATTTATTGATCACGTATGGCAGCTGGTCCTCATCTCGCTGGCGATGGAGGGGTTCACTTTGCTGTGGATCCCGGCCAAAGAAGCTTCGGTTCCGAATCTCATACCGCGAAGCCATCTGACGACGGCCAACTCGCTGGCGGTCGTGGCCACCTATGGAACGGTGCTGGTGGCTGCGTTGATCCTTCTTGGTCTGGCTGCAGGCGCAGCTCGGATTGAGAACTTCGCCTTCGCGGAGTGGCTTCGGATCGACGAGACATCGCTCAGCTTCTACGTCGATTCGGTCACCTATCTGATTTCTGCAGCGCTCATCGCCTCGCTGGCGATCACCAAACCAGAACAGCCAGCGAGCGTGGATGACAACAAGATTGCCCTTCGTGAGAGTTTCTCCAGCTTGCTGGACGGCTGGCGACTGATCGCCCGTGATCCGGTGGTGCGAACGGTGAACCTGGGCTTGGGTGCGGCGCTGGTGGGCGGGGGAATGGTCATCCCACTGGGTATCGAATTCGCCTTCGAAGTTCTGGGATCTGGCGATCGGGGTTATCTGGGCATGGTGTCTGGGCTTGGCGCCGGCGCGGTGGTGGGCGTGCTCACAATGTCACTGTTGCAGGATCGCCTGCGAAAGGGTTCCGTGTTTGTCTTTGCGCTTCTGGCCACCGGTTTGTCGTTGTTCCTGGCCACCTCCTTTGCGTCATTGACCGCCGTGGTGATCACCCTGGTAATGATGGGCTTCTTCGCCGGGCCGGTCTACGTGATTGGTTTCACGTTGTTGCATGAACGCGTCACCGACGATCTCCGGGGCCGAATATTTGCCGCCCTCTATGCACTGCTGCAACTGTGTGCGCTGGTGGCGCTGGTCATCGGCCCGTTCTTTGCCGAAGCAAGCGACCGATTGTCAGACTCGTTGCTGGACGGATCCGTTCGGGTCCTGGGCTTTGACTATGACCTTCCCGGTGAGCGGATTGCACTGTGGATTGGATCACTGATCATCATTGGGGCCGGACTGCTGGCCATGCGGTCGCTTCGTTCGGTGACAAGCCGCTCTGACCGTCGAACCGTTTTGCGATCGGTCGACTGAGTGGCTGGTCAGTTTGTGGTCTTTGAAGGCGGCGAAGGATCCGGGAAATCCACTCAAGCTCGCCGACTTGCCGATGCCCGCGGCGCACTCCTGACGCGTGAGCCCGGTGGCACGCAATTGGGGGCCGAAATCCGAAAGCTGCTGTTGGACCCGGGAACCGACGCCGTGAGCCCGCGGGCCGAAGCGTTGCTGATGGCTGCGGATCGCGCCCACCACGTTGCCACCAGGATTCGTCCCGCGTTGGACGCCGGCACCGATGTGATCAGCGATCGTTACCTCGCGTCGTCGATGGCCTATCAGGGAGCAGGGCGGGAGCTGGGCGAGGCTGAGGTCAAAGCGCTGTCGTTGTTTGCCGTCGATGGCCTGATGCCGGATCTGGTGATCCTGCTGGACGTGCCGACCGTGACCGGTCGCGCACGCGCCGGTGACCGAGGAACCTTGGACAAGATGGAACAGGAAGCCGAGGAGTTCCATGCCCGGGTACATGACGCATTTCTGCGATTCGCCGCCGCCAACCCGCACCGGTGGGTGGTTATCGACGGGACGATGACCGAGGACGCGGTGGAGCAGCAGGTTTGGGCCGCAGTCGAAACCAGGTTGGGGTGGACGCGATGACCAACCCGCAACCGGTGACGGGAGTGGACGTGTTTGCCGGTGTTCTGGGTCAGTCGTCGGCGGTGGCTCAGTTGCGATCCTGGACCGCGGATCCGGTGCACGCGTTTCTCCTGGTCGGTCCCTCCGGTTCCGGCAAACGGGCCGCCGCTCGGGCGTTGGCGGCCGGCATCATGGCGCACGACCTGGACCCGGCAGCCGCAGAACGGGCGGCTCGATTGGCGCTTGAAGACAAGCATCCCGATGTGGAGATCTTTTCGCCCGAAGGCCGTCAGATTGACGTGGACACCGCTCGGGTCATCACCCCGATGGTGTTCAAGCGTCCGGTTGAAGGTCGCCGTCGCGTCGTGGTGATCGACCGGTTTCACGCCGCCACCCCCGCGGCTGCGGCCAGCCTGTTGAAGACAGTGGAGGAGCCACCTCCCTCAGCAGTCCTGGTGCTGTTGACCGAACGGGTCATCCCGGAACACGTGGCCATTGCGTCTCGCTGCGTGGAGGTCCAGTTTCCTGCGGTGCCCGATTCGGTGGTGGAGCAGTGGCTCGTTGACCAGGGAGTGGCGGCCAGCGACGCGCCAGCCATTGCTGCGGCTTCGGCTGGTGACACAACGCGGGCCCGGCTACTGGTGGATGACGAAGGGTTCACGGCCCGGGCGGCCGCATGGGCGTCGGTGCCGGGACGGCTTGACGGTTCGGGGTACTCGGCCGGGGTGCTGGTGGACGAACTGTCGGGGCTCATTGATGAGGCCGTCGCAGTTCTCGGCCCCAAGCAGGCCGAAGAGATGCAGGCGTTGGCTGAGCGTGAGGAGGCGTTGGGGACCCGGGGGTCGGGCCGCAAGGACCTGGAGTCACGGCACAAGCGAGAGATCCGTAAGGTTCGTGACGACGAGTTGCGGTTTGGATTGGGCGTGTTGACGCGGGCGTATCGGGATCGGCTGGCGGGCGGCGACGGTTCCGAAATGGTTGCCGCAATCGCTCGGCTGCGGAACGCCAACGAGGATTTGATGCGCAACCCGAATGAGAACCTGTTGCTGCTCAACCTGTTCTGGCAGCTGCCGTCGCTGACGGCGTAGCAATTTCGCCCATGAAACAAGGCGTGACCCAGAGCGTTCCTTGTTACCGTTGTCAACCACGCCCGGGTAGCTCAGTCGGTAGAGCAATTCACTCGTAATGAATAGGTCAGGAGTTCAATTCTCCTCTCGGGCTCCAAGCGCTTCGTAGCAACGATTCGGCCCCGGCCTTGGATGCGCCGTTGGTCTGGCTGTTGCAATCGAACGGCCGGCATACGATACTAAAGGTGTCGCCAGCTCTAGCTGGCGAAAGTTGGCCCGGTTAGCTCTCCGCAGGTTTGCTTCCGGGCTCGGCGCTTTTTATGCGGTCTCTACAAGCCCCATGGTTCTGACCTTCGTGTGCCAGTCGGGGTGACCGCAACACCACGCGATCGCGTCCGAGACTCACAGCAATGGTTCGGCCTTTGGGAGGTGACCGTAGCTCTGCAGACTGGCTGCTCGGTGCTGCGCAATGAGCTGCCGATCGATCTTGTTCTGGTGTTCTTCGCGCTGTTCAAGCCCGAGGTACACGGAGCGAAGGGCCGGAAGGTCTGCGAGGAGCTGGATGAGCAGTGATGGTCTCGCCCCAGCGTCCTTTGGATTCGGCGACTTGTACACACGAGTCACAATGCCGGTGTCGGCAATCGCTGCAAGAAACCTCGCTCGATCAACGTCCTGCTCTTTTGTGAAGTGGAAGGAATTGCGGCCGGCGCGCAGCCCGTTGCGAAGGACGATCCGCGCGGACGCGAGAGCGGGGGTGGGGACGACTGCGGCTGCCAGATAGTAGCCCTGGAACCGCTTTTTGCCAGTCGTGCGACTCGACTCGTCGACGAAGACATGGGTGTAGGGCCCCGGGGCACTTCTTGAACTCATGAACACATCATTTCAAGTCTGAGGCGGACAATACACTTATTGAGTGGACATTGAAGCGACAATTGGATATCCGTCCTGGACAATCGAAATCGACCATGACTGGGCGATACCCGCTCAGGTTCACTTCGATGATCGGGACTGGCTCGTGTCGTCTTGGCAGGCTTCGCAACGCTCGATGTACACCGCCGAGGATGGACTACTGCGCGCCTTCGCCGAGCTGGAACATGCAGCAGACGAAGTGATACTGGACGCTGCACGGCGGTGGGGGCTGCTTCGAGCGTGGGCGGCGTGGATCCCCCAGTTCTCGCGTGGCCGCTATCGCGAAAAGTGCGACCACGCACCGAAGCGAGAAGACGGAACCTCGGACGTGGCCTGCGACTTGTGTCGGCCAGAGACCGCAGATGAATGGCGCGAAATCGCTCGGCTCGTTCGGGTGCTCGTTGACATTCTGAGCTACAGGGGTGGCCCCTGCCCACTTGCCAGCCTGCGCGACCTGCCAACACATCATGTTCACGTAGCGAAGCAGGAGAACTTCTCCAGAGAGGAGCTGACTGACCTTCGTCAGCATAGAAAGGACATCGATGAGTCGGCGGTACCGATGACGGCGTCGCTGTCACCGAACTGGGACGCTCTCTCAAGGTGGACGCTGAATGCTGAGAGGCTAAATCGGCCCCAAATGTCGATGTTCTTCGATGACTTCTGGCCTGACAGCCGCTACCTGACCGCATTCATCTTGAGCCCTTGGCTGACCAAGACCACGAAAATCTGGTTCGATGGCGCTCGGTGTCACCTTCGTGCAAATTGTCTCGCGGGCGAGCTGGCAATCCAGCTGGTGTCATTGGCAGACAGTGGCCAACGTGTTCAAACCTGCTCGAACTGCTCCAACATATTCGAGCCGGCAAGACGGCGGAAGCGGCCCGGCGATGCTAGCTACTGCGAGACCTGTCGGGCGCGGCCGGACTTCGAGGCTCTCAAGCGGCGACTGAGTCGTGCACGAAGACGACACCTCGATCGGAGTTAGGTGATCGGATCGGACCAGTTGCCCTGCCCGATCGACGATGCGCTACAGCAATTCGTTTTGAGCACAGCGCTCGGGACGCTCCCGCGGAAACGTTGGCCTCGGGTGGGGTAGCACAGCGCTCAGGGACAGATACCTCGTAATGAATAGGTCAGGAGTTCAATTCTCCTCTCGGGCTCCAAGCGCTACGTTGCTCAGAGTTTGCGGAACTCGACGCCAAGCTTTCTCATATCGCCCTGGTCGGTTGTGAGAACTGGCCTGTCCATCTGTCGGGCGAGCAGCGCCAAGCTCGCGTCGGCGATGTCGCTCGTTCCGGTTTGAGCACAAACCATGCCGATGGTCTTCGGGTCACCGAATGGTCGAACATCGGTGGCATCGACCAACTTCTTCATTGCCACCTGCTGTGCCGGCTTTCGCCATGCCTGCGCCAGGGCTGCGTCATTGGTTGCGGGTGTGATTCCCTGACGAGCGAGTTCCTCAACCAGTGCGAGAACGATGCCCCGCTTGCTGGGTTTGTCGAGCGCGATGAATACGCCAGCGTCAAAGATCATTGATCGGCCAGAATCTTCTCAGCTTGTCGCCGCTCGGCGTCGGTCGGTTCACCCCACTCGGTGGTGGCCCAATTGATGAACTCCTGTAGCGCCGCTTCGCGCGCATCTTGCTTCGCCAGCAGTTCAAGCCCCTGCTCTACCGCTTCGCGCTGGGTGCGGCCGCCTTGAGTTGCAGTCTCAAGGTTCTGGAGAGCCTTGGGGCCGAGGAACATCGATTTCTTCTTCGTGTCAGCCATGAGTTCAGGATACAACGTATTCCAAATGTATTCCACGGCTGTCTTCCGTGAGTATTCTCGTGAACGCCTCAGCGATTCATTTTGAGCACAGCGCTCGTGGCCTCGCACCGCCAGTGTTGGCGTTCAGCGGGTTGGCACAGCGCTCAGTGCCAGATACCTCGTAATGAATAGGTCAGGACTTCAATTCTCCTCTCGGGCTCCAAGCGCTACGTTGCACCGATTTCGGCGTAAGTTGAGCGGCGGCGCTGAGAGCACTGCGCTCGATGGCTCATCGCAGGTCCGTCACGGCTCATCCTGAGTATGTCGGGGCCTCTGTGGACCTGCCTGCGCCCAGAGGGGTGGGAGGGGTATCTTGAAGACATGCACTTGGACCGCATCACCGTTGACCCAGGACGCATGGGCGGACTGCCCTGCATTCGTGACCTTCGCGTGACGGTTGGGATGATCCTGGGTCAGCTTGCCGCTGGTAGTGATCGTGGCCAAGTGCTGCGTGATTATCCCTATCTCGAAGAGGACGACATCACCGCAGCGCTCGAATTCGCGGCGGAGCGAGTTAATGAGCGTGATGTCCCGATTGCTCAGACTGCGTGAAGTTCCTGATCGACGCCAACCTCTCTCCAAAGGTGGGTGTTGCTCTGATCGACGTTGGTTTCGAGTGCGTGGGACATGCATCGCGATCTGAACAACGGCAGTCTGGCGAACGTCCCGGCATGGGGACCGCACGCGGAGCGGAATGCGCCTGGCGCCTCCGGCTGGCATTACAAGGATGCGCGGCCGTTTCGCTACGAGTCAGACGACGACCGTGACCCCATGCCGGACGAGATGTCGGTCGACTGGGCACTCGATCATCTCCATGCCCTGAGCGACGATGACCGCTCGTTGCTTATGGTGGGATTTGCCAAACCTCACACGCCGCTCTACGTACCGCAGGAGCACTTCGACCGTTTCCCGATCGACTCGGTCGCCTTGCCGCCATATCTCGAAAATGACCTGGATGACTGCGCCCCGACGCTGCAGAATCGGTGGCAGTGGGGTTGATGGCTCAATACGCGCAGATGATGATGGTGCGGCGATTGTTGCTATCCGGGACGCAGGCGAGTTTCCGCACTATTCAGTGTGTACGGCAACACATCGCTATACGCGCTGCGCCAACGGCGAGGAGGAACTCTATGACCCTGTTGTCGACCCCCATGAGTGGCATAACCTCGCCGGGCGACCCGTCCACCAAGACATCAGAGCAGAGCTTCGAAATTTGCTCGCCACCCACTTCGCTGGCACACGCACGCCCGATGGATGGTCCGAATGGATGAAAGAGTCTTGACCCGCACACTGCACCGAGCGCTTTGCCTCAGCAGTTCATTTTGAGCACAGCACTCGTCGCCCAGCGTTGCGAATGGCCGCATTCTGCGAGGTAGCACAGCGCTTCGTGCCCGATGCCTCAGCAATCGGGAGTTAAATTCTCCTCTCGGGCTCCAACGTCAGCGCCCGCTTTTGCAGTGACCACGCAAACTGTCACTCCAGCACTCTCACGAGTGACTCGTAAACTTCTTCAACTGAGATTCCAACTGCAAGTGCAATCTTTCGATTTTGCTCGTAGTTCTGATCCGATCACGTGGACAGCGCTCTGTCGATCGGGCCGCTTCGCCATCAACCAGCACGCCGTGGACCGAGTTGCATCGAGTCGATACACTCTGAATCCGACACCTGTGAGGTTGACATGGCAAGGACCGACATGGCAGAGACCACTCCGACGCATTCTGGCTTCCGCACGTGGCTCGCTGGCACAACTGCCGTTCTGGTCGCCATTATTGGCTTGCTTGCTTTTACGCCGGGCATTGCCAACGCTCAGAGCAATGCACTGGTTGAGGTGACGCCCGGAACGGTAGAAGTGGGGCAGTCCTTCTCCCTGCGCGCAAACAACTGCCCTGGCCCGAACGTTGACCCGCCGGGAACAACGAACCGCGCCGTTTTTGGCATCGACTATCTTCCACCACCGCAGTTGCCCGGTGATCCGGCTCCTGGTTCCTATTCAGTAGATCTCAACTTCACCACGCTGCTCGACAACGGTTGGTGGGTGGCCTCGTGGTCTCTGCCTGCAACAGCACCAACACTGGGTGGGACCTATCAGGTCACCGCTGAATGCATTAAGACGTTCCAAGGCGCAGATAGCCTTCGTTTCGCCTACCCGCCCGCAAACTTGCTGGTCACCCCACCCAGCCCGGCGGTGGTCAGCGCCGCAAGTTCGACTGTGCCCGCCGGAGGACAATTGTCGGTAACTGCATCCGGCTGCCCGACCGCACCCTTCGTCGGCGCTGATTATCGAGTGGAGTACACGGTGACCTATGTGGGTGTGAACGGGTCTTCTGCGCAAACGGTTGCAGTTCCGGGTGCCTTTGGTGACCACGCAACAACGATCACACTGCCAGCGAACGCGCCGGTGGGACCTTGGGAACTCACCGCTGAGTGCCGGGCCAACGAGTTGGGTAGTGACTCCCTCTGGTTCGCCTACGCCCAGACTGTCCCATTCCACGTCACCAGCCCAGCAGGTGGGTGGGGCACCTTTGTTGGATTGGGCGTTCCCAACTGGCACGACGGTCCTGCGCAACTGGATGGGCACTCGATCGTGTCCAACGCTTCGGGCGAAACTGCTCTGGTTGCTTTGAAGGACAACCGTGACTTGTATGTGCGCCGTTCGGCAGACGGCGTCGAGTGGGATCCGTGGGTCAAGTTGGGCGTGGGCGGTTGGTCTTCGGCTGACGTGGCGATTGACGATTCAGGCCGCGTCGAGATCATCGCAGTCAAAGCTGATGGCCGGCTCTACACGCGATCATGGCTCGCCATGGGGAGCTTCGACCCATGGGTCAGTCACGGTCTGGCGACCTGGGACCCACTGGCAAAGCCATCAATCTCAACCTCGGGTTCCCGGATCGCGTTGGGTGCGGTGAAATCTGACGGTCGATTGTTCACCCGTGAGCGATCACTGGTGGGTCCGTGGGGAGCCTTCACCCGCCACGGCTCGGCGACATGGGCACAGGTGGATGTCGACCAGGCTTCGGATGGATCATTGTGGTTTGTCGGCTCGAAATCTGACGGCCGGTTGTACACGCGGTCCCGCTTGGGCAGTTCGTGGGGTTCCTTCACCAAACAGGGTCGGCCAACGTGGGACCCAACCATCGCTCCCTCCATCACGGTCGAAGCAAACAACGTTGCCGTTTTTGGCGCGGTGAAAGCTGACGGCCGGCTCTATACGCGCGAGTGGTCTGGCGTCGGTTCCCCGAGTGGGTTTGTTCGCCATGGCGTCGACTCCTGGGCTGGAGTGAGTCTTGACAGTGATGGTGCGGGCGGCGTCGGATTGGTGGCGAACAAGGACTTTGGCGTGCTGTACACCCGATGGTTCAGCACGGGAAGTTGGGGGTCGTGGCGTTCGCACGGCAAGAGCACGTGGTCCAATGACACCGCGCCGTCGATCGCCGCTGGTGACGGGACTCCCCAATTTCTGGCCGTGAAGTGGACCGGCGCGCTTTGGACCCGAGCCTTCAACCAGCAATAGGCTCTGCGGCAGGTTCGCTGGCTTTCAAAGCACAGTCGGACCGGCGAATCCGGAGCCGCTACCCCAGCGGGCGAGGCCAGGTTGACGGTTGACGGTGTTTCAGAACCGCCGGACCGCGGGCTGGCCGAACAAGCCGGTCGGTCGGATCATCAGCACAAGGAGCAGGACAATATAGGGCAGCACCTGGGAGTATCCGTTGCCGAATATCGACGCATACTCGCCCCACAAACCGCCGACCATCACCTGCATCATGCCGATCATGATCCCGGCCACGTACACCCCGCCGTAAGAATCCCATCCGCCGATGGCGAGCACTGCGATCGCTCGATAGAACAGCTCCGGTAGGCCTTGGGTGGCGAAGATGCCCGCCCCAAGAGGCGGCACCGCAAAGGCCAACGCGGCGAGCGTCGCAAACATGGCTGCCATGGCCCACCCGATGGCCAATACCCGTGACCGGTTGATGCCCACCGACAACGCCACCTCCTCGTCCTCGGCCACCGCCCGCGTTGCTATGCCGAACCACGACCGATGGAACACGGCGATGAGGCCAAGCACGGTCGGCGCGATTGCGCATACAACAAGCGTTGAGATGAACACGTCCGCTTCGCCGAGCTTGAAGCTGGCGGTGCCCCACGGCAGGGAAATGCGTCGGGTGATCGGCGCCTGGCTCACCACGATCTGTAGCGGGATGGAGATGGCGAGCGTCGCCATGGTGATCATGACCGGCGATTGTTTGCCAAGCGGCATGATGGCCAGACGGTGGACCAGAGCGCCGAAGCCGCCGACCAGTGCCAATGCCAACCCAAAGCACAGCACCCACCCCAGCGGGTGGCCGGCCACTTCGGGCAGTGGGCTGCGGCCAGCCAACGCTTCAATGCCAAACGCTCCATCGGACAACAAGCTCGCCAGTATCAGTGCGCCAGCCGCGCCCAGATGCGGCAGGGAGAAGTTCAGCGCCTTCGACGTCTTGTAGGTGGCGACGAACCCAAAGGCGACGAGCGCATAGACCGATCCCATCGCCCAACCATTGATGAAAAGGATCTCGATCCTCATGGCGACACACTACCGGGTGCCCTCGCGGCCAGAAGTCTCGCAATCGTTCTTGGTGGTGCCTCTCCGCGCGTTCCAGCTTGGTTAAGACGCCATGGCGGCGTAGAGGGCCACCCCCTGGACCATGGCGTCCTCGTCGATGGTCATCAGGTTCGAATGGTTTGGCGCAGCCTGTTCGGGCGACAGGTCCGGGGCGCAAACACCCAGGAAGGCCATGGAGCCGGGGACCTCGTTGAGCACATAGCTCCAGTCCTCGGCGCCCATGACCGCGTCCGGCATGAAGTGGAATGACCCTTCACCGACCACCGCATTGCACGCGGCGGCGGACCGCTGCACTTCGTCGTCGTTGTTGATAGTCACCGGATAGCCGGGGATGACTTCGGCATTGCAGGAGCAGTTGTGGGCCATGGCGTTGTGATTGGCCACGGTGACCAGGTTCTCATGGAGAATTGAACGTACGTCCTCGTTCAAAGTGCGAATGGTGCCTTCCATGAATGCACTGGCGGGGATGATGTTGTTGGTGGTGCCGGCCTGGAGATGGGCAACGGTCAGGACTGCTGCTTCTGCAGCATTTGTGGTGCGGCCGACCATGGCGTGCAAGCCCAGCACTGTTGATGCCGCAGCCGGCACCGGGTCAACGCAGCCGTGTGGCATGGATGCATGACCGCCAGCCCCTTCAATGGTGACCTGGAACCGGTCCGCGCTGGCCATGAGTGGTCCGCCGCGGCTGTAGAAGTGGCCACTGCGCATTTGAGTGAAGACGTGAATGGCGAACGCCCGGTCCACGCCATCGAGCACCCCTTCTTCAATCATGTAGCGGGCTCCGTGATGACCTTCTTCGCCCGGTTGAAACATGAACCGGATCCGGCCGGTCAACTCATCGGTATTCTCGGCAAGCAGCCGGGCGGCGCTCAGCAGCATGGCCACGTGGGAGTCGTGACCACACGCGTGCATCATGCCCTCGTTCTGAGAACGCCATGCAACATCGGTGTCCTCCTGCAACGGCAATGCGTCCATGTCGCCGCGTAGCAGCACGGTGGGGCCGGGCCTGCCGGTGTCAAGATCGGCGACCACCGATGTCAGCGCCTCGCCTTTGGTGACGTGCAAACCCAGGCCGTCCAGCGCGTCGAGGATCTTGGCCTGAGTTCGGGGCAGATCCAAGCCCAGCTCCGGGTCGGCATGGATGGCCCGTCGGAGTTCAACGGTGTGGTCTTGCAACCCGCGAGCGGCTTCAAGGATGTCAGGTCCGGCAGTGGTGAGGTCCATTGGCGAACCCTAGTTTGTGTCTGCGCCCAAGACTTCTTGGCGCATGGACACCTGTCCGCCGGTGCTCAGCCTTGGCCGATTCGGCGGGCGTAGTCCGCACGCTGCGCGTCATCTTCGATGCCATTCAACGCCAGGTTGATGGTGGCCTGCGGAATTGGGCATTTCATCCCGAGCACCTGCCGGATGTCCTGGCTGTGGACCACAACATCGCTGAAGGGAATCTCGGGACCGGCGCCCGGCGGCGTCCACTCGTTGTCAGCATTCTCCCGAAGGATCCGGCTGATGTCGTCTCGGCTCACCCGACTCTTCACTCGTTCGGTGAGGTCGATCATCGCCTCATCAAAGTTGCCGCGCCGGCGCAGCATGGCCAGGCCAAATCGGGGTAGGGAAACTTCATACGGCACCAACAGGTGCACGGCCACGTCGTGAACCGTCCAGCGTTCGCACTGGGACCGGGTGCGCCATTGTTCGTCAGTCAAGGTGTCCAGTTCATCGGCCAATCGGCGTCGCTCGACCGCAGTTGCGGCCCAGACATCGGTGGTGGTGGTTCCTGTGTGGTCAGTCATCGGTGCTCCTCTGGGTGGCTTTCATCTCCACGACGGTCGGCGCGCAGTCGAATCGACACGGTCGTCAGATTGTTTCGATGATTTCAGCTTTCGAGCAGCGACTGCCCCAGCCAACGGTCGGGTCCGGCCCCGGGACCGGGCAGAACGAAGAAGAAACCGCCACCCACCGGCTTGACGTAGTCCTCCAGAGCCTCGCCATCGAGTCGGCGCTGCGTCGCAATGAACCCGGCTTCCAGAGAACGCTGATAGGCCAGGAAGATCAGCCCCTGGTCCTGAAGACCGGAGTCATCGAGGCCGCGGCGATAGCTGAAGCCGCGCCGCAGAATTTGGGTTTGGCCGGTGCGGGGATTGGCCCGGCGCATGTGAGACGCAGGGGGAACGGCCACATTTGACGAGTCACCAACAAAGGCCGGTTCCTCCTGCTCGTGATCCTGGCCCAGGGGCGCCCCGTTTCCTTTGTTGCGCCCAATGATGAGCTCCTGACGAACCAGGGCGACCGTGGACCAAAACTCGATCAGCATTCGAATGATTCTTACGGCTTGGTAGGTCCCGCCGGTGGCCCATGCGGGCTCGGCGTCGTCGTCGGCGATCCAGACGATCTGGTCCAGTTCCTCTTGGTTGGTGGGGTCGGGGTTGGAGGTGCCGTCTTTGAAGCCCAGCAGGTTGCGAGTTGGGGCGGTGTTGGTGGCGGGCGCGGCTTGCACCTGGTTGAACCCTTCGTGCAGCCACCGCACCTGCAGCTTGCGAGGAGTCGAACGGATCAGTTGTTGCACGGCGTGAGTCACGGCCTGGGTCGAATTGGCGGTGATGGTGAAGGCGATGTCGGCTTCGGTCAGCGCCGGATCCATGAACCGGTCGTTGCGAAACCGAGGCATCGGTTTCAGCTCTTGCGGGCGCTTGTTGCCCAGGCCGAACCGATCGTCGAAAAGCGACGAGCCCACGCTCATGACAATCGCAAGGTCGGTCGGCCTCGGTTGAGGTCCCAGGAGACCGGCGTCCGATGGTGGACGGACTTCGGAGTCGTCAATCACAGGTTGGGCCGCCATCAAGCGCTCGATCTCCACACTGATGGTTTGGAACAGGGCCGCCAGATCGTCTGGACCGGTGACCAGGACATTGGTTCCCAGAACGGCACCGTCGGACATCACTGCTCGGGCCACGCCGTGTTGACGTGCGACGCGAAAGGGTGCCGGTGCGGGCGTGGCGGCGCCTGCCGCGGTGTCCTCGACCTCGACGGCGTCGGACACGCAACCAGCGGTTCCCAAGCCAACAATAGCGGCTGCTCCGACGCCCCGAACAAAGGACCGACGGTCGGTGACGACCATGTTGTCTTCGGTGGGTTCTTCCCGCTCGCTCACGGGCTCATTCTTGCCGCCCGGCTCCAGCAACCCACCTCGCCCCGGTGAAACTGGTCAGGCGAAGTCGGATTGTTACTGGGGGCTGCGCCAAGTAGCGGATCCCCGGCATCTATGGCGACCGCCTCCCCGGCGAGTACCCCGGGGTCAGCAGACGGCTTTCGTTGAGAGGCGTCGACGTGGCGGAGATGATGGGTCTTCTTGCTCGCCAGCGGTAGGGAGACACCGCCGCAATGGTCCGTTGGTCATGGGTCGATCGAATTGCATGCTCTGCTCCGGGGTCAATCTCCACTCAATTCAGGTGAATGTTCACCGAACCTCAGCATGACCCCCTGACCGTTGGAACGTGTGTGAACGTCGACATCGACATTCTTTGGCTGCTTGTCTGCATCGTGCTTGTCATGCTCATGCAGGCTGGATTCCTGTGCCTGGAAACCGGCCTCACGCGCAGCAAAAACAACATCAATGTCGCCGTGAAGAACCTGACGGACCTGGGCGTGTCCATGGTGTTGTTCTGGTTGGTCGGCTTTGGCTTGATGTTTGGCGCAACCAACGGCGGCTGGTTCGGCGTCGAAAATTTCGCCTTCGATCTTGCGCAGCAGGATCCCGGCCAGGCCGGCTTCTTCCTCTTTCAGGCGCTGTTCTGTGGCGCCGCGGTGACCACCATGTCCGGCGCGGTTGCGGAGCGGTTGCGTTTCGGTTGGTACGTGGCAATCGTGGTGGGCATTACCGCGCTGGTGTATCCGGTGCTCGGTCACTGGGTCTGGCACACCGATGGATGGTTGGCCCAGCTTGGCTTTGTTGACTTCGCAGGCGTCTCGATCGTGCACAGTCTTGGCGGCTGGGCGGGGCTGGCCGTCATTCTCATTCTTGGTCCGCGAGCGGGTCGCTTCGGCGCCAACGCGTTCCGGTTGGGCGGTGCCAATGTTCCGTTTGCCACCCTGGGCGCGCTCCTGCTTTGGACTGGTTGGACCGGTTTCAACGGCGGCAGCCTCGGCACATTCGACGGGCGAGTCGTGGGCGTCGTGGGCAACACCGCCATGGCTGGAGCGGCGGGACTGCTGACGGCGCTGGCTGGTGGTTGGTTGCGCACGGGTCAACCGCGGGTCACCGACCCCATCAACGGCATGCTCGCCGGTCTGGTGGCGGTGACGGGAGCGGCGCACGGGGTTTCGACCGTGGATGCCCTCATCATCGGTGCCGTTGGCGCCCTTTGTATGCGCGCGGTCGAGGGGGCGCTTGAGCGCCTGCAGATTGACGATGCGGTTGGCGCCGTCCCTGTGCACCTCGGTGCTGGTCTCTGGGGAACGGTGGCGGTGGCGCTGTTTGGCGATCAATCGATCTTCACGGTGCAGCGATCAATGATGGGACAGGTCGGGGTCCAGGTACTCGGCTTGATCGTCACGGGTGTGTGGGTCTTTGGCCTGGTGTGGACGGTGTGCTGGCTGGGCAACAGGCGTTGGCCGTTGCGGGTGAGCGCGGAGGACGAGCGGATTGGTTTGAACGTTGCTGAGCACGGGGCATCAACCGAGTTGATGGACCTGTTCCTCACCATGGAAGACCACGCGGCATCCGGCGACCTCACGGCCCGAGTCCCCGAGAACCCATTCAGCGAGGTGGGACAGATTGGACAGCAGTACAACAAGGTCATTGCCGCGCTGGATCAGTCCGAAGCCGATCTTGATTCATCGGAACGCACCGCAAATCTGGATCCGTTGACCCAGACGCTCAACCGGCGTGGCCTCTCGGCCACGCTTGAGTTCTTTCGGGGCGGACCAATGACGGTCCTTATGTTTGACGTTGTTCGGTTCGGGTCGATCAATGGCTCGCTTGGCCATACCGCCGGGGACGAGGTGCTCGCGGAGACTGCTCATCACATTGGTCGTCGTCTGGGGGGCGACTGGTGGTTTGGTCGGTGGGGAGGCGATGAATTTGTTGCCGTCACCAATCACGGGATCGACATCGACGAAGACGTCGTCTCGGCGGTTGTGTGTCAACTTCCGTCCGGAGGTCAGATCAAGGTTGGACTTCGCGCCGGAATGGTCCGGCCCGTGGAGCAGGCTTCGCCCGATGAGGTCATGCGGCAGGCCAGCTACGCCTTGGACGAATCCAAGCGCACGACCGAACCGTTGGTTGAGTTCAGCGGCGAGGTCGAGCGTCGTTACTGGCGCACATTTGCCTTGGCGGCATCGTTGGGCGGTTCACTCTCTTCGCTGCGCATCGTGCCGGTGGCGCAAACCATCTTTGACGGGCCCGAGGTTGTGGGGGTGGAGATGCTTGCTCGCTGGCAGAACGATGACGGCACGCTGTCTCCTCCCATCGATTTCCTGCCGGTGCTGGTTGAACATGGCCTGATGTTTGAACTTGATCTGCACATGATCGAGCAGGCGGTGGTCTTTGCGGCCCGGTTCAACGATCACCCGTCGCCGATTTGGGTTTCGGTCAACGTGTCCGCTCCCAACCTGGGCGTGCTTCAACTTGTGGAACATGTGAAGCGCATGCTGACGCAACATTCGGTGACCCCCCATCGTCTGGTCATTGAAATAACCGAAGCCGAGCAGGTCCTTGCCGCATCTCATTGGGTGGCCAATGCCCACCGGCTGCGGGAGCTTGGCGTGGGGCTGGCCATCGATGACTTTGGTTCCGGCTACTCCGGCATTGAACGCATGAGCGTCATTCCAGTGACCCACGTGAAGTTTGACGGTGAGCTGACCCGTTCGGTGGACGGGCCGTTGGGTGGGATTGTGAAATCGGTGGTTGACTACACCCGCGACGCGGGCGTGATGGCGGTGGCCGAGGGCGTGGAAACCATTGGTCAACAGCAGGCCGTCAACGCGCTGGGTATTGATGTGATGCAGGGCTTCCTCTTCAGCCGGCCTGAACCTCTGGATGACGTTGCGTGCAAGATCTTCGGCTCGCAGCATCCAGAGACGGTGATTGGTTCATGACCCACTCTGGGTCGTGGTTCATGCGGTGCGATGACAACAGTGCCTATTCTTGAGAGATGAGCGAGCAGCGGCAGCCTCCGATTGACTACATCGATCGGATCACCAACCAGTACCAGGCCCTGGGATACCGCACCTACCAGTGGCTGCATTCCGAGACGGCGCCGGCCATGGCCAAGCTGGGCAAGCCGGTAAGCGAGTCCAAGGTCGGACTGATCGCCACCGGCGGCATCTACGTGGAAGGCCAAACTGCGTTCAGCTACAAGGACGACACCACCTACCGGTCCATTCCCCGTGACACGGCAACCGATTCGCTTCGGGCCACGCACTTTGCCTATGACCTCACCGATGCCCGCACCGACATCAACGTGGTTTTCCCGGTGGATGCACTTCGTCAGATGGCTGCCGATGGCGCCATTGGCTCGCTCGCCGACAACTTCTTCACCTGCATGGGCGGCATCTATTCACAGCGCCGGGTTCGCGAAGAACTGGCGCCCGCTCTGGTGCAGCGATGCAAGGACGAAGAAGTTGATCTGGTGCTGCTGGTGCCCGTTTGACCGGTCTGTCATCAGACAGTTGGTCTGATTGCTCGAGCCCTTGAAGCCGCCGGTATTCCCACCACCAGCCTCAGCACCTCCCGGGACATCACGCGCGCGGTTCGCCCCCCACGAGCCGCGTTTGTGGACTTTCCCAACGGCAACACCGTGGGCCGGGTTTTTGATGCTGAGCTCAATCGCAGGATTGTTACGCGGGCGTTGGAGCTGGTGGACCACACCGAAGGGGAGATTCTTCGCGATCTGCCATACGTGTGGGACACCACCGACCAGTGGAAGGACTCGGTGTATCTGAAGGTCCGGACCGAATCCGGTGAGATGAAGATGCTCGATGACCGGGTCGAGCGGTATGAGACGCCCCAGTTCCAGTCTGATGCCGATGCAACTGCGGCGGCTCAGACCCATGATGGCGAGAGCTGCCTCGTCTGTGCCGGCATCGATTTCTGAGCGCCAACGGCGGCGCCGACCTTCGAAGACTGAGCGGGTTCAGCTGGTTGGATATGCGGCGTCGAGGGCGGCTCGCATCTGGGCCACGAGTGACGCAGCCTGGTCGACCGACTCACCATTGAGGACCTTGCGCATGAGCGCCGACGCCACAATGACGCCGTCGCTCTCTCTGCTGGCGGCGACCGCGGTTTCGGGACCCGAGATCCCAAAGCCGACAATGGCGGGCTTGGACCCGACGGCTTTGACTCGGCGGGCCAGAACGCTGGCTGCGTCGTCAACGTTCTGCCGTTCGCCGGTGGTACCCATGGTGCTCACCACGTAGACGAAGCCGGCGGTTTTCTGAGCCACTTGGGCAAGTCGTTCGTCGCTGGTGACCGGGGCGGCCAGCAGGATGTTCTCGATGCCGTGCTCGACCGCGGCGGTGGCCCACTCGTCCGCCAGTTCCATCGGCAGGTCGGGAAGGATGGTGGCTCGGATCCCAGCCGCTGCGGCATCGGAAGCGAAGCGCTCGTGGCCGTACCGGTAGACGAGGTTGTAGTAGGTCATGGCGATGAGCGGCACGCCGTACTGGCGGCCGCGGAGTTCGGTGAGCGCCTGCGCGGGGGTCATACCTCGATCAAGGGCGACGACCGACGCTTCCTGAATGGTCGTGCCGTCCATGGCCGGGTCTGAAAACGGAATGCCGATCTCCACGGCGTCGGCTCCGGCGTCGATAACGGCTTCGACCAGATCAACCCAATCGTCGATGATCCCGGCGGTCACGTAGGGCAACAGGACCTTGCCGCCTCCGGCGATGCGCTCCTGCAGGTGAGCTTCCAAAGAGATCATGGTGGTGGTCATTGCGCCGCTCCGTTGATGGTGCCATTTCGCTTGTCGAGAATTTCCTGAACCTGGCGGACGTCCTTGTCGCCGCGACCGGACAGGTTGATGAGCACGGTCTGGCCGGCCAGCTGTTCCTTCTCCTGCACGACCCATGCCAGCGCGTGAGCTGACTCGAGGGCCGGGATGATGCCCTCGCGTCGGCTCATCAGTTGGAAGGAGTCGAGCACCTGATCGTCGGTGACCGGGTGGTACTCGGCGCGCTTGTTGCGTGCCAGATGTGAGTGCTCGGGGCCCAGGCCCGGGTAGTCGAGCCCCGCCGAAATGGATTCGGCTTCAAGGATCTGCCCCGCCTCGTCCTGCATGAAGTACGACTTCATGCCATGGACAATGGCGGGCACGCCGCGGCCAGCAGCGGCGCCGCCGGCGGGTTCTGCCCCAATGAGGCGAACGGTTTCGTCATCGGCAAATCCGGCAAACAGGCCGGCGGCATTTGAGCCGCCGCCAACGCAGGCCACGGCCACATCGGGCAGGCCGCCGGTAAGCGCTGTGACCTGCTGGCGGGCTTCGGTGCCGATGATCTCGTGAAAGGTTCTCACCATCCACGGGTACGGATGAGGTCCCATGACCGAGCCCAGGCAGTAGTGCGTGTCGGTGACCTCGCTCACCCAGGCTCGCATCGCTTCATTCACGGCATCCTTGAGGGTGCGGGAGCCGGACATGGCGGGGATGACTTCGGCGCCCATCAGGCGCATGCGGAAGACGTTGAGGGCTTGCCGATCCATGTCCACTTCGCCCATGTAGACAACGCAGCTCATGCCCAGTAGCGCCGCGGCGGTGGCGGTGGCCACACCATGCTGGCCGGCCCCGGTTTCGGCAATGAGGCGGGTCTTGCCCATCCGCTTGGCCAACAGCGCCTGGCCAATGACGTTGTTGATCTTGTGGCTGCCGGTGTGGTTCAGGTCTTCTCGCTTGAGAAGCAGCCGGAGGCCCAGATCTTTGCTGAGGTTCTCGCACTCGGTGAGCGGCGACGGTCGCCCTCCATAGTCCTTGAGAACGGCGATGAACTCATCACGGAACGTGTCGTCGGCCCAGGCGTCCAGGAATGCTGCTTCCAATTCCTGGCAGGCGCCGATCAGCGGTTCACCGACAAAGCGGCCGCCGAACTCGCCAAAGAACCCGGCCGCATCGGGCAGACCCATATGGGTTGGCGACGCGGCAGTGGGGAAGGTGTCACTGGTTGGATGTTCGATGATGGCCATAGGTCTCCTCGGAAGATATTCCGCCACTCTTCTAGAACTCTAGACTAGAGGGTAGGGTGCGATCCAGCAAGACGCAACCGGGCCAATTGGGTTCAGCGCTCGTCGAGCCCGTAGCTGATGCGGAGGTGATCCGACGACCGGTCAGCAACGATGGTGCACCGATCACCAATCAGAATCGCCTCGTCATAGAGGAACGGCACATCAAACTGGTTCACCGATGTGCGGATGGAGAGCAACGACGGTTCGCTTGGTTTGACGTCCAGCAACGCGGCGTCGGGCCGCGACGGCCGAACCGCACGGATGGTTTCTCGGGCGGTGGAGACTGACCAACCGGTGGCCACTTCGATCGAGCGGTACAACGACTCATCCACCAGATCATCGAAGTTGATCTGAGCACCAAGGTCAGCGGTCAGGAAACTCCGCTGGAGACTGAACGGCGCTCCATCCATTGACCGGCGGCGCATCAGACAGGTCAGGGGACCGGGAGTGGCCAGGGCTGCTTCGGCCTCCGGTGACTGCCCCGCTTTCTTCTCCACCACCGAGACAATCTCGGTGCTGAGGGCGATGCCGGCGGCCTGCATGGCACTGGCAAAGCTCGACAGGTTGCCCACCCGAACGTCGATAGGGCGATCGGCCACCCAGGTCCCGCGGCCCGCAGCCACAACAATCAGGCCATCGGCTTCCAGACCCGCCATGGCCTGGCGAAGCGTCATCAACGACGTCTTGTGACTCTCGGCCATCTCCTGTTGAGAGGGCAGTTGCTGACCTGGTGGCAGCGCACCTGAAAGGATCTGATCACGCATGGCGGCGTAGATCACCTGGTACTTCGGTGGTTGCGGCGACGGCACTCCGCCAAGCTACACGGCGGCCATAGCGGGCCCACTGGGGACCGAACGACCCAGCCAAACCGGGGCCAGAAAACTCTTTCGGGCTTTTGCGAACGCAAATGGGAGTTCGAGCGTTGTAGAGGCATGCAATCAAATTCGCAAGCAACGCCATGACGGCTCGAACCCGCCGGCGGTCGGTGGCTCCTGATGATCTTCGGGCGTTTTGTACTGCCGCCTATCCGCGGATCGCCGGCTCGCTCGCCTTATACACCGGCGACCCCGGCCTGGCCGAAGAACTGGCACAGGAGACCTTTGTGCGGGTCTGTCGGGACTGGTCAACAGTGCAGTCGCATCCCAACCCCCTGGCCTGGACCCACACCGTGGCCTTCAACCTGGCCAAGTCGAAGTTCCGGCGCCGCAAGGCCCAGAAGCGGGCCGTCGACCGAACCGGAAACAACGTCCGGGCTTCCATGGCCAACGCGGCCGCCATGCCCGACGACGCCGATGTGCTCGCGGTTCGAGAAGCCGTTGAGGCCCTGCCCGAAGACCAACGAGCGGTCGTTGCGCTCCGGTTTTACGCCGGCTTGACCATTGACGAAACCGCCGGTGCGCTCAGCATCCCCGCCGGCACCGTCAAGAGCCGCACCACCCGGGCGGTCGAAACCCTTCGATCCAGTGGCCTCGCCGTCGAGGTCGAAACCATGTCCACTCCCACAAACCCACCACGCGCCGCTGCTTTGGTTCAGCCGCTCACTATGGAGGTACTCACATGAACTCCCCATCCTCATCCTCATCGAATTACATGTTCACCGACCAGTTGGACCGGGTCGTCGGCGACTTCCCACTTCTCGATATCGACGATGTGTGGCAGCAGGGCCAACGTCAGATCCGCATTCAGCGGTTCAGTGTTGGTGTCGGCATGCTCAGCCTGATGGCGGTGCTCCTGGTGGCGGTGGTCAATCTTGCCCCCAACACCCGCGGCGCCAGCATTGACGCGGCCACCGCACTTCAGGAATCAACCGCGCAGGAATCAACCGCGCAGGAATCAACCGTGCAGGATGCCGCCTCCTATCCCGACGAAGGCGGTGTGCCCGGGGCGGCGCCAGTCGTTGACGATGACGCGCCCGGCCCTCAGCGGGGCGATCATTGGCACGCGGCATTTGGCATCTCGGTCTGTGGCGAGTTCCTGCCTCCATTGATGTCGCAGATCGATGCGGACGGCATCCACTCACATCAGGACAACCTGATCCACATCCACCCGTTCTTTGAGAGTTCGGCTGGTCAGAACGCCCGCATGCAGCTGTTCTTCGACAACATGGGCATGTCGGTGAGCCCGGACGAGATCGTGTTGGGGGACCGTGACGTCCTGACGATTCCCGACAGCTGCACCGTTGAATCGGTCCGCATGGCGCAATGGAAGTTCTCGTTCCAAGATGAGCCGACGACGATCATCGACAACAACTTCGGTGACGTCCGCTTCGTCAATGACCAGCAGGTGTTTGTGCTCTACCTGGGCCCCGATGACGGCGAGATCACCAAGCCGCCATCGGTGGCAACCATGGAGGAAGTTACCGCTGAACCCACAGTTCCAAGCGGTGCCCAGCCGGAAGGCGGAGATGTCTTCTACCCGCCGGTGATCGAAGCATGCGCGGCGGCGGTGCCCGGTGCGGTGCCCGAGGAGCCGGAGCTGCTGTTGCCCGGTGTGCCGATGTGCGCGGACGAGCTGCCGGATGTTGTGGAGCCGGCGCTCGCCGAAGCTGGATGAGTCGCAGTCGAGGCTGGCATACTCTCGGGCATGACCCATGGCGCACCAACAATCACGATTCTTGATGGCGGAATGGGGAAGCACCTCGAACGGGCGGGTGCTCCTTTCCGTCAACCCGAATGGTCCGCCCTGGCCTTGATGGAAGAGCCCGAGGCGGTGTTGCAAGCTCACCGGGACTTCATTGCTGCGGGCGCTGACATGATCATTGTCAACGCCTATGCCGTGGTCCCGTTCCATCTGGGCGACGACCGGTTTGTGGCCCGTGGAACTGAGCTTGCAGAACTGGCCGGCCAGCTGGCCCGCCAGGCGGCCGATGACGCCGCCCATCCCGTGCAGGTGGCGGGATCGCTTCCACCGTTGTTTGGTTCCTATGAGCCAGACAAGTTCCAGCCAGACCGGGCCCCGGCAATGTGGGATGTGCTGGTTGCAGCGCAGGCGCCGTTTGTGGATCTCTGGATCGGGGAGACGGTCAGCTCGATTGCTGAGGCCGAAGCGATTGCGGCGGCGGTTGAGCGGGGAGCAGGTCCGGACGAGCTCTGGATGTCCTTCACCGTTCCAGACGATGAGCCGGGAGCCGAAGTGCGGCTTCGGTCCGCGGAGTTGATTGCGGACGCGGTCTTGGCGGTGGATGACCATGTCTCGGCCATCCTCTTCAACTGCTCACCACCCGAGGCGATCAGTGTGGCGCTCGGGCATGTGCATGACGCGTTGGGTGACAATCCCCGCGGCATCCGCACCGGCGCCTACGCCAATGCGTTTGTGGCAAAGCCCGAGGGCTATTCGGCCAACGCCGTTGTGCTTGATCGTCGGGATGAACTCACGCCGGAGGCTTACCACGACCTGTGTCGCGGCTGGGTGAACAACGGTGCGTCGATCATTGGTGGGTGCTGCCAGATGTTCACCGAACACATCGAGGCTCTTACCGCGTTGAAAATCTGATCTCAGCGCCACACGATTTGCAGTGCCGGCCGCGGTCGACCCGAACGGTTGAGTCCGCCGCCATGGAGCGCATGGCCGCTGAACACGAATGCGGTGCCGGCGGCACCGGTCAGCACCCGTTCGTCTTTGGCCTGCCTTCGACCCCGGTACATGGCAACCGGTTGGTTGGTTCGATGGCTACCGGGCACGATGCGGGTTGCACCGTTGGTCGTGGTGAAGTCGACCAGGGCGACGATGGCGGTCACCACAGATGGCATCGCCCGCGCCGGTCCTTCCAAGGCGTCGCGATGCAGGTCCTGCTTCCCAAAGCCGGGACCGGGTTGACGCAACGAAACCTGCATTGGTGCGCTTGGCGCGGTCATGGGTTCAAACCAGGCTCGCGCCGCATCAATCAGTGCCGGTCGGCTGATCAGGTCGGCAATCAGCGGGCTCCGGTGGTCCAACGCCTCAAGATGTCGGGTTCCCGAAGCTGGCTTGTCCCGAGGGTGACCGTTGGTGTGGTCACCGATCAGGCGATCGCACTCGCCGAGGACCGCCGAGCACTCGGCGGCGGAGAGCAGAGGCAGTTCGACCCACCCCCGGCTTTCGTCATCGGGATGCACTTCAGGTGTCAGCCTGGAACCGCACAAGGTCGCCGTCGCTGCCGGTGAATGTCAGGTGGGACTCCTCAATGCGCCACTCGCTGACGTTCATGATGGCGAAGAACGCGACCAACAGGTTCGACTCTTCATCAGGGCAATCCGGTCGCCCGATACGAACGTTTGACGGCGTGCCTATCGACCCGGCGGATCCCGGTTGGTAGATCATGGGGAAGGAGAAGTCGCCGCAGTCTTCGCTGATGAGGGTTATGGTGCCGCCGGAGAAAACCGCGGTTGCGATCGGTCGGCTCATGTCCGGGGTCGAGGCGGTGCCCATGGCCCCCGAGCCCGAGAAGATGGTGTCCAAGGTCCAGCGAGTGTCTTCAAGTAGCGCAGGCACGGGCGCCGGCCTGGTGCGGTACAGCGCGGTGACGCCCGGGCCGGTGAGAGTGAGTTGATCGCTCGCAATCGTCCACCGATCGGTCGTGAAGGCTCGTTGTTGAAAGATGGCTTCAAAGCCGGACTGAGCGCCGTCTTCGCATCCCATCTCCGTACTGGCCACGTCGTTCCACCAAAGCGCGCCGTCGCTACCGGCGCTGATTCCGCCGCTGAAGGAGTTGCAGCCGGAACCACCTCGAACACTGGTGCCGTCGATGGTGAGCCCCAACGGTCCCGAGCCGGGAAGATCCACCGGGCTGTCGTCCACTGTCAACGATTGCAGAATCCACTCGCCGTCCGGTCCGGAGCCATCGCCAACATCGGACTCGGCGGTGGCTCTCACATCGCAGCTCGAAGCCCCGAGTACCAGGACGGCGAACCCGGCGGCGAGCAAAGTGACCAGGCGTCGAGGCGTCATGGGATCGACGGTAGCAAGGGAGCCGGTGGTGGCCAGGGGACCAAGGTCCTAGGGTGCGGCCATGCTTGTGACTCAACCGCCTGGAACCATCGTCCACGCGGTGATCTTCGACAAAGACGGCACACTCCTGGACTTCCACGCCACCTGGGACAAGGTCGTCGCCGGCTTTCTGCGCATTGCGGCCGACGGTGACGAAGAGGCCCGTTTGGGCATGGCCAACGCCATTGGCTTTGACCCGGTGGCCGAGGTGATCCTGCCCAACTCGCCGGTGATTGCCGAAAGCAACGAGACGATCGCGCGGTTGTTGGCCCCCTGGGTGACGCCCGAGGAGTTTCATCGGGTCGGCGCCGCCGACGCCACGCCGCCGGTGGCGATGGTGGGCGCGGCCCAACTCCTGATGGCGTTGCGCCAAGCCGAGGTTCCCGTGGCCATCGCCACCAACGACAGCGCCCAGATTGCTCGGCGGCAGATGGAGCAACTTGGTTGGACCGACCATTTTGATGCGGTCGTCGGCTTCGACTCCGGCCACGGTGCCAAGCCCGAACCGGGCATGGTCATTGCGGCGGGCCAACTCCTCGATGCGACGCCGGCCGGATGCGTGATGGTTGGAGACTCGCCTCACGACATTCTTGCCGGCCAGGCAGCCGGCATGCAGACCGCATCCATCGGGGCCAATCCCGATGCTCGAGCGCTTGCCGATCACTGCTTTGACACTCTGGCCGAGCTTCACGTGTGGTTGCTCGGCGCGATTGCGCACTGAGACTCCAGCTCTTCACACGGTCCTGCTGCTCAAAGAATGAGGTGGTGGCAGGAAGCTCGGGCCCGGTCAGCTCATAGGCGAGCGATCGGATCTGATTGCGAGCTTCGCCGCGCACCATTTCGCCGGGCAACTGGATCACGTCTGACGCTCTGGCGCGTCAGCCAGCGTGGGCCACCGGACCTTCGGTTGTAAACCGGCTACTTTTCGCCATGGTTGCGCAGTACCGTCAAAGCCATGACTGTTCAGCTTCCAGAGATCAGCCCGGCGGCATGGGAACATCCTGCAGATCGAGCGGCGCTTGCCGCCCTTGGCAGGATTCCCGGCCTTGACCTTGTGCTCCGCAAGATCGTCGGGTCGTTTGGCGAAGCCAACATCCGCATGATGTACCAAGCGGGGGCGCTTGAGGTTGGGCCCAATCAGTACCCGCAGATCTATGACTCGCTGGTGCGGGTCTGCTCGGTGCTGGACTCCCATGTTCCGCAGTTGTTCATCTCCCAGTCGCCAATCGTGAACGCCGGCGCGGTGGGTATCGATGAACCGTTCATCGTGCTGGAGTCGTCGCTCATGGAGGTGTTGTCGCACGGCGGGGTGGAAGCGGTGCTGGGCCATGAGGTGGCGCATATTCTCAGCGAGCATGCCCTTTACCGGACCATGCTCAATCTGCTGCTTGGTCTGAGCGCATCCCGCTCGCCGCTTATCGGTGCGGCCATGACGCCCATCATCTTGGCGTTGCTCGAATGGAACCGCAAGGCTGAGCTGTCCTGTGACCGCGCCGGTCTGTTGGCGGTTCAGGACTTCGACACGTCGATGCTGACTTTGGCTTCCATGGCAGGCGGTATTCGTGGCCGAGAGGATGAGATCAACATCGAATCGTTTGTCCAGCAGTCGGACAACTATATGGATGCCGAAGGTATGGGCGCCTTTTACAAAGTGTCTGCCCAGATGGGGCGGACCCATCCATTCCCGATGGCGCGGGCGGCCGAGCTGCGCAAGTGGGTGGGCGGTGGTACCTACCACGACATCATTGCCGGTAACTACACGCGGCGAGGCAACGAAGACGAGATTCGCAAAGACATCAGCAAAGCGGGCGCGTACTACAGCGACAGCGCCACGGACATGTTTGAGAACGCCGAAGACTATGTGCGCAAGACCGTCACCGGGTTTGCCGACAAGGTCCAGGGCGCGTTCGACGGTTGGCGTGAAGGCGGCGAGGATCCGGATGAGGACCCCGGTCGCGACGCCCCTCGTGATGGTTCGCGGGCCCCCGATGGTGGCCGCGACGGCACGGAGTCGGGTGCTTCCGGCTCTGGTGATGACGGTGCAGGTTGGAGCAACGACGAAGGCAACTTTCCAACCGACGAAAACGGCGACCCCAGGATCGACTGGGGCGACTGGCCACCACCGCTCACCTGACCGGGTGGAACCGCGCCGCTCTCAACAGCAGTGGCGATGAGACGGTGATGTCCAAAGAACAGCTGCTTGCTGCTTTAGATCAAGAAATTGATCTGGAGCACCGCCCGGACCCCGGATAAGCCGAGGAGGTTGGCCAGTGACCGCAGCGCCGGCCCGTTCTACACTGGGGCCTATGTCCACGATCGAACTCCCCGACGATGTCGCTGCCGCACTCGCCGCCGCTGCGTCAGAGCGCGGCGTCACCGAGGCCGAGTTGATCGCTGAACTCGTTGGGTCTGACCAGCCCAAGCCGGCTGGTCTTGACGGGTTCTTGGGTTGCATGGACTCAGGTGACCCAGAATGGGCTGAAACCGACACGAAGGTGTTACGCAAAGCCGCCGACGCTCGTCGCAGCGCCTGAACGCTCGGTGCTACTGGTTGACACCAACGTCTGGCTCGCAGCCGCCGACAGGCGGGCACGACGCCACGACGAATGCTTGGCGCTGGTCAACGCTCATCGCGGCGGCCTGGCCTCGACCACGCCGGTGATCGCCGAAACCGCCTGGCTGCTACTGGACCGCGACGGCCCCAACGCACAACAAGAGTTCACCGGATCGATCCTGACCGGCGACATCGTTGTCATCGACCTGACCGCCACGGACTGGGCCCGTGTTCACGAACTCATCACCATCTACGCCGATGCCAACCTCGACATCATCGACGCATCCACCATCGCCACAGCCGAGCGCCTCAACCAGACCATCATCGCCACCCTCGACGAACGCGACTTCCGGATCGTCCGGCCCGCCCACACCGACGCCTTCGAACTCCTCCCCGGACCCACCTGAACCAGCACAGACGAGTGCACAGCTGAACCCAGCGCCCACCTATCGCTCTTGACCTCTGGCGACACGTGCCGGTGACGGTGTCAGTGCCTCGTTTGATGACGCTGGCCGAGTGTTCTGCGGCGTCGGACGCATCGGCGATATCGACACTTTTGAACTTCTCCCCGGGTCAGTCGTCGGGGTGGGGCACTGCTACCAGGTCGAGGTCTTCTATCGCGGTGAAGTCTCGGGGGTTGCAGGTGTGGAGGGGGAGGTCGTTGCTGATGGCGATGGCGGCGATCATGGCGTCATAGGCGCGGGCCGCCGGCTTCTGTCCGGCTGCTCGGAGGTGGGCCGCAACTCGGCCGAATGCGCGGGCAGCGTGAGCATCGAATGGCAGTGGTTCGAAGTCGGCTTCGGCTTGTTGGAGGTGAGCTTGCCTCGCGGCACGTTCGTGATCGGTGGTCGCAACCAGCGGGCCGACGGAGAGTTCGGCAAGGGAGACAGCGGTGATTTGTGGTTCGGTGGGGAGCGGCGCGGTTTCGGTGAGTCTTCCGAGGAGAATGAGGGTGCTGGTGTCGAGGATTCCTCGGGGCATGTCAGAGGGTGGGGTCGAGTAGCTGGTCAAGGTCGTCGCGAAGTCGGTCCGGGTCAACCGGAGGGAGGCTTTGGCGGCGAGTAAGAATCACCTCAAGGGCGAGAGGTTGCTGGGGGAGTGGGCGCAGTTCGGCGACCGGTTTGCCCGAACGGGTGATGGTAAGTCGTTCGCCTCTGATGGCGCGGTCGACGACGTCGCCGCCGCGGTTGCGGAGTTCTCGGATGGATACTTCGGACATGGTGGAGAGTGTATCACCCGTGATACACGGGACCTTCAGGAGTGTTTGGCGACGAAGGCGGTCATGGCTTGCACCGCGTTGTCGGCGTCGTCCATGACGCCGACCTGATTGGCGAAGCCGTGGACCTGGCCGTGAAACCGGACCAGTTCGGTCGGCACTCCCGCGGCATGCAACGCGGCCGCGTAGCGTTCGCCGTCGTCGCGGAGCGGGTCGTACTCAGCCGTGATGACCAGCGCGGGCGCCAGACCTTCGTGAGACGAGGCCAGCGCAGGTGAGAATCGCGGATCCTGGGTTACCTCCGCGCCACCGGCATAGGTGGCAACAAACCAGTCCATCCATGCCGAAGACAACAGGTAGCCCTCCGCGTTCTCGTGATAGGACGCCGTCCGGGGCTCGTGCAGGTTGCACGCGGGATAGATCAACAGCTGCGCGGCGAGCGCCAGCCCGTTGTCCCGAGCCGTCACCGCCGCCGCAGCCGCCAGGTTGCCTCCGGCACTGTCGCCAGCCACTGAGATCCGGCTCCCATCAATCCCGAGCTCGGCGGCGCTCGCAGCCACCCAGGCCACCGCCGCATCACTGTCATCAATAGCGGCTGGGAAGACGTCTTCGGGTGCCAATCGGTAGGCCACCGAGACAACGACCGCGTTCATGGCGCTGCACATGGCTCGACAAAGGTTGTCGTGCGAATCCAGATTGCCAATCACCCAGCCGCCGCCGTGGAAGAAGATCACCGCCGGCAGATTGGAGCCATCGGATGGTCGATAGATACGCACTGGCACCGGACCCACCGGGCCGGGAAACGTCTGCGCCGCTACCGAATGGACCGGCGTTGGCTCGGCGCCGTCCTCGGTTGGTCCGTTGAAAATCTCCCGCTGCGTCGCCGCGTCCAGTGTCTCGAACGGTGGCAACTCCAGCGCGTGAAGTCGATCCAGAAATTCCTGGGCTTGCGGCACCAGAGTCATGACGAAAACTCAATCACGCCGCGAACATTGCGCCCGGCGTGCATGTCGTCGTACGCCTCGTTGATCTGATCGAGCGAATACCGCTTGGTGATCAGTTCATCCAGTTTCAGGTGGCCCTGCTCATAGAGGCGAAGCAGGCGGGGTAGGTCCGCCCGCGGATTGCAGGCACCGAAGACGTTGCCCCGAATCTGCTTCTGGTTCATGGCCAGGTCAAACATGTTGATGCTCACGTCGTTCTGGGCAATGTCGGACAGGCTGGTCAGGGTCAGGTTGCCACCCTTCTTGACCATGGCCAGCGCCGGCGCAAACAGATGACCTTCAGCGTCACCCACGGTCAGGATCACCGCATCCGCATTCCGCCCCCAGGTCAGATCGTTCAGCAGGGGAGCGGCGTCCTCCATCGACGCCGCACTATGAGTTGCACCGACACTCTCGGCAAACTCGCGCTTCATCTCCACCGGGTCCACCGCAATCACGTTTGCCGCGCCCGCCATGGCCGCGCCCTGCACGGCGTTGATACCGATCCCGCCCACGCCAACCACCACCACGGTCTGGCCAGCCCGAACATCGGCCACGTTCACCGCGGACCCCCAGCCGGTGGCCACCCCGCAGCTCACCAGCGCCACAGCCTCCAGCGGGTACCAGTCTTCGACCTTCACCAGCGAATCCTGATCCACGATCATGTGCTCGCTGAAGGTGCCCAATCCGGCCAGGGCGCGAACGCCGCCGCCCTCACCGTGAAAGCTCGGTTCGGCCACCATGGTCTGGTGACCGCGGTCGCACAGGTTCTGTTGGCCGGTGGAACACGACGGGCAGGTGCCGCAGGACGGAATGAACGATGCGGCAACGTGATCACCCACCGCCACCTTGCTGACCTGCTCACCGACCTTCTGCACCACGCCAGAACCTTCGTGGCCGCCCACCATGGGGAGGGCGGCATCGGTCATGTCGCCCAGGCGAACATGCTCGTCGGAGTGACACAGCCCGGCGAAGGCCAGCTTGACCAGCGCCTGGGTCGGCCCCAGCGTGTCGGGGATCTTGAACTCTTCGACGGTCCAAGGTTCGTTGACGCCGCGGGCGACGGCTGCTCTTGTTTTCATGCCCAGAGATTAGGGCATGCGCGTGCCTGCAAAAGGCGCGCGTTGTCACGTGTCCTTGGACTCTCCGTCCAGAGCATCGGCGGCCTGGTCCCAGGCATTGTCTGCGGCTGGATTGATGGCGGGTGCGGCGGCCGCACTGGCGGCTGGCTTGTCGTCAAACATCTCTTTGAAGGAACGGAACGCTCCACCGCCGTCGCCGTCCCTGCCGCCTTTGCCGCCCATCAACGGACCCATGCCATCCATGCCGCCTTCGGCACCGATGCCCCACATCGCCTCTCGGCTGAATGGGCTGTCTTTGCGAGCCTCTTCGGCCAGACGCGCGCCGCG
>Ga0209187_1000603_pt1 | contig 57234 bp, 49 predicted proteins | sample BantaG_FD_187430 | JGI IMG/M metagenome (GOLD analysis project Ga0209187, IMG submission 187430) | Marine algal microbial communities from Bantry Bay, Ireland - BantryBay_4 metaG (SPAdes) (version 2) | ecosystem: Host-associated > Algae > Red algae > Unclassified | place: Bantry Bay, Ireland...
AATTTTCAAAAGGGTCAATTATTGTTTTCATGATCTGTACTGTTACCAAAATTAGAGAATTCTTATGGTAACACCACTTATGACCTATACAGTGGGTGTTCGGTAACATTATTTATGAGCTATAACGCCTATTTTTTCGTTTGCTTGTCTTGTGGTATATTTCTCTGCAGAATATTCTAAACTTGAGAAGATCTGACCTAATATTTTCACCAGAGTTTGTATTCATAGTAATGTGCTAAAATAGAGTCAATACAAATACAAATAAAAATGTCGTCTAAAAAAAATTTCATTCACTGGTACTATACTGATGGGTTTCGTGATTTCTTGAAGGCTTTTAAGGAGATCATTATCTTTACGCCAACTTTTTTCTCGTTGGCTCTTTTGACGCGTACGCTTTTGGCTCCGTGGCACAAGGATGTTTCGCTGAAAAAGTGGACGGGATTTAACCCTGTAAAGAGTGCTCAGGTTGTTTTGTGGAATCTTTTTTCTCGGGTGATTGGGATGATAGTGCGATTGTTTGTGATTGGTTTTGCGCTTATTGGTATTGTGGCCGTTGCAGTTATAGGGCTCGCGCTTTTTGTTGTTTACTTTGCGGCGCCTGGTGTTTTGATTGGTATTGTGGTCCTTGCTTTTGCGGGGTACTATATTGCTAGTGTTATGGGCGCTCTCGCGCTTGCGGTCATTTTTTTCTGGGCTTATGCAAACTACGCTCGGCACGGGCACATACCGTATGCAAAGATGGATATTATCATGCTTTCTAAGCAGAAATGGTTTGATCGTGTCTGGCAGAGGATGGGTATCGATCCGTCTGATGTGCCTACGCAAACGCTTGGTGATATCACTACTTTTGAAGCGTATTTACGATCGCAGGATCTACTTTTGGAAGATGCCAACAAGATCATTGCTTGGGAGATGGAACGTCAGATTCGTCGTGAACAAGAGTCGCGGCCTTTTTCTCTAGAGAATATCAAGAAAATGCGACCTATTGGTTTGCATTGGCATTATGGTTTTACACTTTTGCTGAATCGTTTTTCTCGTGATTTGTCTCGTTTTGATCGTAGTGCTTATATGCAAGATCCTTTTTTTGGTCATCAGAGTGAAATTGAAATGCTGGAGCTCATTATGAGTCGACCACAAAACAACAATGCCTTGTTGCTTGGTGAACCTGGCGTGGGTCGGAAGATGCTTGTGCATGAGTTTGCTCGACGCATACGTAGTGGGTACTATGATGGGACCCCACTAATGCACGCTCGGGTACTAGAGGCTGACCTTGCGGCAGCGATCGCGGATGCGCAGGAGCGTGGATTTGATCCTGAGCATACGGTGGAGAATTACTTTCATGAAGCTGCGTATGCGGGGAATGTGGTTCTTTTTTTGGAAAATTTTGAGCAGTATGCCGAGTCGAACCGAGGATTTTCTTACCCTACAATCATTGCCAAATACGCATCATTACCTTCTTTTCGGATCATCGGTGTTTCGACAGAGGAAGCATTTCATACAAGTATCGAAAGTAAAGAGGCCATGCTCTCGCATTTTGATCTCATCCATGTGGAAGAAATGGATCAAGACACAACGATGCGGGCACTGTTTGCACATTTTTATTTCCAGGATCGGGCTGTCTATACTTTTCAAGGTTTGCGCGAGATCGTCAAAGATTCAGAACGTTACACCAATACTGGACCGCTTCCATCTCGGGCCTTATCTTTAGCCACAAAAGTTGGGTTGTACTGGCAAAAAAACAGCTCGAGTGCATTTATCTCACCAGCAGTGGTTCGGGAATATATCCAGAAGAAAACGGGCATTCCTATTGGCGAGATCACAGAGGAGGAGAAGGATCACTTACTGAGTCTGGAAGATCATTTTCATGAGAATATTGTTGGGCAGGATGAGGCTGTGAAGTCTGTTGCCGAAGCAGTGCGACGGATGCGTAGTGGTATGATGCGTCCAAATCACCCAGCAGGCAGTTTTCTTTTTTTGGGTCCAACTGGAGTAGGAAAGACGGAGATGGCCAAGACACTTGCCAGAGAGTATTTTGGTGATGAGGATAAGATCGTGCGACTTGATATGAGTGAATTTCAAAGTGCACAAGCCGTTGATCTTCTCATGGGTTCGCGCGCCCTTAATCAAAAGGGGCGATTGAGTGCTCTGGTCCAAGAACATCCCTATTCTATTTTGTTGCTTGACGAGATTGAGAAAGCAAGTCCCCGCGTGTTAGACCTTTTTTTGCAAATCTTGGATGAGGGTGTGGCGCATGACGGTTTTGGGAGAAAGCTGAGCTTCACTTCCATGATTATCATTGCAACTTCTAATGCTGGCGTAAAAAATCTTGAGAAGATGGTTGATAGTAGTGTGCCAATGGGGGAGATGAAGATGCAACTTATCGAAAAAATCACTGATGATGGTATTTTTCGCCCTGAGTTCCTTAATCGATTTGATGATGTTGTCGTTTTTCACCCGATCAATGAACAGCAAATTCTTACCATTACAGGTTTGCTTTTACGTAAATTTGTAGATAGAACTCTTGAAGAACAAAACTTGCGTGTTCGTTTTGAGGAAGGTGTTGCACAAAAAATTGTTGAGTTGGGTTTTGAACCACGTTTTGGAGCGAGGAGTGTTTTGCGCTATATCGACGAAGCAGTCGCTGACGCTTTAGCTCAGAAAATTATTTCTGGTAGCCTTCAAAGAGGTGATGACATTGTCTTTGGTGTAAGTGATTTGCGGGTTTAGGTTTTGTCATATTTGATTCCATGTAAATAGCCTTCGGCATTGGCCAAGGTATGGAGTGAGTTTCGCGTCGCGTCAGTAGGTTTGTGACGATGACGAAGTTGTCATCTGCCCTTGGATGCCCAGATGTTAGACTGGGGTTGTTTTGTTTTGATTGACGCGCGAATGTGATAAACTAAAAGTACAATTGATTGATTTAATAATTTTTGCGTGAAAATTTTGATGATTGCTCCGACGCCGTTTTTTTCACATCGTGGGACTCATATTCGCATTTTGGAGGAAGCTAGAGCTTTGGAAAAAAGAGGGCACAGTGTGAAAATTCTCACGTATCATGTCGGTGATGATATCCACAAGTATATTTCTACAAACATCGATGTACGTCGCGTACGAAGGTGGCTTTTTTGGTATAAGAAGACGTCTGCTGGTGCTGACTGGCAAAAAATCATTCTCAACCTCTTTTTGATTCGAAAAATCTTGTGGATGACGTATGTTTGGAGGCCTGATATCCTGCATGGGCATATTCATGAGGGTGTGATCATGGGATGGATTGCGCGAAGACTGTTTTTTTGGCGCGATATGCGACTTGTTGCAGATTTTCATGGTTCCCTTGTGGGAGAGATGCGCTCACATGGTTATCTGGGCATAGGGATTGTCGCAACATTTTTTAGCTTCTTAGAGCGTACTATCAACACTATGGGGGATGCAGCGATTGTAAGTAGTGCAGATCATATTCAGACGATCAAATCGGCGCGTAAGGATCGTCGCGTGTACCATATCTATGATGGTGTCGATATGGAGAATTATCGTTCTCTAATAGCGCAGAGGAACGTTTTGCGAAAGAAGTATAACGTTCCCATTAAAAAGACGATCGTTGTTTTTACTGGGGGATTGGTTCGCAATAAAGGCATTCATCATTTTTTGGAGTCAGCGCATGAAATCTTGGGAAAAAGGCAGGATCTCTTTTTTGTTGTTGGGGGTGATCATGCTCAGTGGATTGAACAATATGTGAAAGAAAAAAGGATTGCAGAGCATTTTTTGATAATCTATCCTTTGAATTATTTCATCATGCCCGAAATTAATGTGATGGCAAACATTACTGTAGATCCTAAAAGTTCGCATTCTCATCAAGCTAGTGGTAAAATACTTCAGTACATGGCTGCTAATACTGCTACTGTTTGTGTCGATCGGGAGACTAATCGGCGTTATCTAGGAGATGCTGGAACCTACATTCCTGCGGTTGATAAAGATCGATTGGCTCAGGTGATCATGAAACTTGCTGATGATCCAGAAAATTGTCGCATCAAGGGGCTTCTTGCGATCAAGCGTGTTACTACATTTAGTTGGTATATTGTTGGCGAGCGACTTGAGGGTGTTTATCTTTCCGTGTAGAATATGAGAATGAATAATTTTTTGCGACGTATTTTCAAAAGAGAGGGAAACGTCAAGACATTTAGTGAGGCGTATACTGATAGTGAGCAAGAAAAGCCACCTTCTTTTGCGGTGAAAATTTTTGGTGGGACACTTGTGCTTTCTAAAGTGCTTATTGATTTAGGAATTTTGACAAGTCTTGCTTTTGCGACTGTTTTTTTCTACGCTTATTATAATACTATTGACGCTACTGCGCTCACCAACAGAAAGGTCTCTGAGACAACGCTCATCTATGACCGCACAGGGGAGCACATTTTATATAGGCTCTATGGTGAGGAGAATAGAAAGCTTGTTTCACACGATCTATTGCCAGACACGCTTCGCAACGCCACGATTGCTATAGAGGATGAGCGTTTTTATAAGCATGTTGGCATTGATGTGATTGGCATTATGCGAGCCTTACGGAAAAATTATCAGGAAGGTGGCACAGTAGAAGGGGCCAGTACCATTACACAACAAGTAGCAAAAAACGCCCTTCTGACGAGGGAAAAAACGATCGTGCGAAAATTTAAGGAAGCTGTTCTTGCAATAAAAATTGAGCGCACTTATACCAAAGATGAAATTCTTGATTTATACCTGAACCTTGTACCGTATGGTTCAAATACGTATGGTGCAGAGGTGGCTGCAAAAACCTATTTTAATAAATCTGCTCTGGATCTTTCGCTGGATGAGGCAGCTGTTATCGCAGCAATCCCAAAGGCAACTACCACATATTCGCCATACTCGGGGAATGATGATCTGCTAAGGACGCGCCAAGAAACCATTTTGCGCAAGATGGGTGAGCTGGAGATGTATAGTAGTGATGAAATAAATGTAGCACTTCAAGAGGAGACGCTCAAGAAGGTTTTGCCTTTTCGAGAGGAGATAGAGGCACCGCACTTTGTGTTTTATGTTCGAGAAGAGCTTGAAAAGCTTTATGATAAGGAAGCGCTTGAACGAGGAGGACTTAAAGTGTACACGACACTGGATTATGATATGCAAAAGCGTGCAGAGAAGATCGTGTCAGAATATGCTGATCAATTGCCGCAGTATGGAGCCTCAAATGCAGCTTTGGTTGCAGTAAATCCACAGTCAGGAGCTGTGGAATCTATGGTTGGTAGTATTGACTATTTCGATCGTGAAAATGACGGTAATGTTAATGTTGCTTTGCAGTTGCGTCAGCCAGGATCTTCCTTTAAGCCTATTGTGTACGCTGCAGCCTTTGAGAAAGGGTATCAACCCGAGACGCTTTTGTATGATGTGACGACCAGTTTTGGGGTAGATGGTGCAGGGAATGAATACAAGCCGGACAACTTCGACGGTCGAAAACATGGACTTGTTTCGATCAGAAAAGCAATGCAAGGATCACTTAATATTCCTGCTGTTAAAGCTTTGTATCTTGTAGGTAAAGATGATGCAATTGATTTTGCAGAAAAGCTAGGATTTACGACATTTGCAGAGCGTAATCGCTTTGGCCTTTCTCTCGTGCTTGGTGGTGGTGAAGTTAAGCTCTTAGAAGAGGTGGGTGCTTTTGCGAGCTTTGCCAATGATGGCGTACGGGCGCCAGTACATGGTATTTCGAGAGTTGTCTCGCCTACAGGTGAGGAGGTCAATCTCACCCCTGAGCCTGAGCGTGTCATGAGTGAGCAAACAGCTAGAAAAATCAATAGCGTTTTGAGTGATAACAAAGCACGTGAATATGTTTTTGGAAGGCAAAATGTGCTCAGTTTTGAGGATAAAACTGTTGCTGCAAAAACTGGTACAACGCAGTCTAATCGAGATGCTCTTTTGATGGGTTATACTAAATCGCTTGCGGTAGGTGTATGGGTAGGCAACAATGATGCTACCTTTATGCGAGAGGGGGCCCTTGGGTCTACGGTTGCAGGGCCTTTATGGAGGCAGTTTATAGAAGCTGAGATTGCTGACGCGCCAGATGAACCTTTTCCTGACTATGATGTTGTGGAGTCAGATTTGAAGATGGTTACGGGAAGACGACCACAACGCTCAGGTGCTGTGCGGTACTTTGAGGTGAGATCAGGAAAGGAAATTTCAGAGCGAAAGGCAGATAAAAGCTATGGCTTTAACCCAGAAGATGTTCGCAAGGTATATACTGATAATATTCATTCGATCTTATACTACGTCAATAAAGATGATCCGTTGAATGATCAGTTGCGACCAAACTTTGAAGATGAGATGTTGTGGCGGTGGGATCGGGCATTAGGTCATAGAGAGCGAAAAATACCTAATTGGCGGGCTCCTGAGATTTCCAATGAGATTGGAGATGACCTCATCCCTTCTGGAAGTAACCAACCTTCTCAAGCGTCTGGGGTGTAGTGGGCGATAAAAGTTTTGTACTCAGTTTTGTACTAAATGGAATTCTTTGATGACTTTCTTTGCTTGTGAAAGATTTTTGATCGAATGAATTGTGGCGCCACTTCGCTCCCACCTGCGTATCCAGGTTTGTTGCCTTTTGGCATAACGGAAGCTTTCTGTGAGAAGATTATTTGAAAATTCGTCTTTGGTGATTTTTCCTCTGAGAAACAGCGCACACCATTTGTACTCTAGTCCAAAGGACTCTAGTCTCGACCAGGCTACACCATGGCTATGGTGCAAATTATAGACTTCGTCTAGCATTCCTTGGTCTAAGCGTTTGTTCAAACGTTTTTTAATGCGCTCGTGTAAGATTTCTTTGGATGGTTGTATAGCTATGATGAGATTATTCTCGTGTAATTTCGTGTAGTCTTTTTTTTCGACGGGAGGTACGTGCCCAAGCTCTGTGGCAATCTCTATAGATCTGATGAGACGGACTTTGTTGTTTATTTCATTATTTTTGATAAGATTATTTGCTCTTATAGGGTCTTTTTGTTCTAGTAGACTAAGGAGCTCCGAAGTATTTTTGGTAGATAGTTTTTTTCTGAGAGCAGTGTTGGGTTTTACTGGAGCGACTGCATCACCTTCCAGTAAGGCTTGTGCCCAAAACAGGGTTCCACCACAGATGATGGGCGTCTTTCCTCTCATATGGATGTCTGCGATGATCCTTGTGGCTCTTTTGACAAACTTACCTGCACTGAAATCAGTGTTTGGATGATGTGAATCTATCAAATGATGGGCTACACCACTTGAGACATATACTTTTTTCGTGACGGGAGGTCGATTTTTGATTGTGCGTAGATCCCCAGGCTCCTTACCGGTGCCGATATCCATGAATCGGTAAATTTGCCTGGAGTCGCAACCAACAATTTCACCAGCAAATTCCTTGGCAAGTGAGATTGCTAAATCAGATTTTCCTGAGGACGTAGGTCCAATGACGTAGATAGATTTGTGCATGAAGGTATTGTCTCATTGACATTAGTATCAATTTACTATACCATCATTTGTAAGTCTCATACAGTGGAGTATTCAATGAATACTAAAGTTCGAAAGTCAATACGAGCATGTAAGGTTGCATTACAAGGAGTAGAACATAAAGCAGCGAATATTAATTTTTTATCTCATCCAGATAAGAAGACGCGTAATCGAGCATTCAAGCGTTTACAAAATTCAGGAGCTATCCAAAGTCTTACGGCTGCGCAAATCGCTGCAACCCCCGACGATATACAGAAAAAGATTAAAAACGCAAAAAAAGTATAGGAAGCATACTTTAACAATCAATAAACTTTTAGTATAGAGAGGAGATCAACATGAGTCATACAAGTTCAAAAAAGGCATCTCGCAGAAGGGGAGGTATGCACAATCGCCGAAAAGGTATATATGGCGATGTATAAGCAGTGCTGTGTAAAACATCGTCGACACTGCTTTTCAAACGGGTCCCTTTCAAGCTTGCAGAAGTATTTTGCTGAGCTGCGCGTTCCAACAGTTGTTATGCGTCTCAAGTAAATCTGTGAGGGATGGCGATTGAGCTGGCCCAGGAGTTCACGTATGGAAGAGGAGGGAACTATATATTTTAAAATTGTTTCAGAAACTGAGCTTTTGTATCTCAGTAGGCTCGACACGGCAATCTTGCAGAGAAACAGTCTAGGTATCAGTATCGCCCTAAAAGCCTTGCAAAATGGAAGCTATCGTATTCCTCTCAATGCAAGAAAATTTCTGCGAGCTACAGGATGGACTGAAACAGCCTTTTCGCAATCACATGTGGCCACTGCAAACTGGGTCAATCAAGAGGAGTGAAGAATGCCAGAAACACAAGTAATGACGAATAGAGAGTTCAATAAACTCGTAAAAAAGTTCCAAGCTGCCCATAAGAGAGTTAAAGAGTTTGATACTGCGTGTCAAATTGCCTCGAGGCTAGTTCGCGAGTGTCCAGTTGGTTGCTTAGTCCCTAGGGATATAAGGAATTTTGAAAGACGAAATAGAATAGCTTAGCTTAGCGCATTGTCGCACACTTCTCAATACCTATTATCACGAAGTGATAGGTATTGAGAAGGGAAATTATACTCAAACCAACGCCTGGAAGGGTGTTTTTTGTTTCCCTTTTTCGTATCCTGCAAGCTATAACCTGATAGTTGTAAGCTAAAGGATTGTCAATTTACTCAGCACCGAGAAGGGTGTTTTTTATTGTTTCTATAAAGTCTTCGATGAGCATTTCACCTTCGTCGCCATTTTCTCGTGACCTGATTGCTACACTTCCAGTCTTTGCTTCTTTTTCTCCTACGACAAGCATGAAGGGTATTTTGTTTGCTTGTGCAATTTTTATGCGCTTGCCGAGGGTTTCGGACTCGTTGCGGAGCTCTACTCGGAATCCTGCTCTTTGGAGTTTTTGACGAACTTCTCTGGCGTAGTCATCGAAATCTGATGTGATTGGAATGATAGTCATCTGGGTAGGGGAGAGCCAGAGCGGGAAAGCGCCGGCGAAATGCTCGATGATCACGCTGAGGAATCGCTCGAGGGAACCTGCGATGGCACGGTGAATCATGACGGGTCGTTTTTTCTCTCCATCTGCGTCGGTGTATTCGAGATTAAATCTTTCTGGTTGGACGAAATCTAGCTGGATTGTGGCTAATTGCCACTCTCTGTTGAGAGCGTCTTTGAACATGAAGTCAATCTTTGGTCCGTAAAAAGCAGCTTCTCCTGGCATGATTTTGTGCTTCATTTTTTGCTCTTTGCAGATATCCACGAGTTTTGATTCAGCTCGCTCCCATAGGCCTACATTACCGAGGTACTTTTGGGGTGTTTGTGGGTCTCTCACAGAAATGGATACCCAGTACTTTCCTTCTTCAAACATCCCAAGGGATCCGTAGAACTTTTTTATAACATCGATGATATTTAAGATTTCGTGTTCAATATCTTTTTCTTGCGCAAATACATGTCCATCATCTTGTGTGATAGAGCGCACCCGAGAAAGTCCAAGGAGTTCGCCAGCTTGCTCATCGCGGTAAACCATTGTTGTGTCCATGTAGCGAACAGGGAGGTCTCTGTAGCTTCTTGGTTTTGAGGCGTAGATTTGGGCGTGGTGTGGACAGTTCATTGGCTTCATCACAAACTCCTGATCTGATTGACCTTTGACTTTGAAGAGTTCATCACCGAACTTTTCCCAGTGACCTGATTTTTCGTAGAGCTCTTTCTTGGTGATGTGTGGTATGACGACACGCTCGTAACCGTAGGCTGCTTGGAGGTTTTGGATTTTGTCTACAATTAATTCTCGTAAAAGAGTTCCTTTGGGTGTCCATAGCGGCAAACCTGGCCCTACGAGGTCGCTAAAGGTAAAGAGATCAAGCTCCTTACCGATTTTTCTATGATCTCTTTTTTTGGCTTCCTCCAAGTATTTCTTATATTCATCGAGCTCGTCTTTGGTATTAAAGGCTAGGCCGTAGATGCGGGTGAGTTGGTCGTTGTTTTCATCGCCACGCCAATAAGCACCAGCTAAAGAGGTGAGGGTAAATGACTTACTCTCGATCTCTTCAGAGGGTTTCTCACTATGGCCACCCTTACAAAGGTCTGTGAAGCCCATTATATCTCTCTCTTCGTCGTTGCCTGCTGTGTAGAGCGTGATCTCAGCACCATCACCTACAATGTCATCGATTAATTCTAGCTTGTATTTATTGTCTTTGTAGAGTTCTTTGGCTTCGTCTGGAGAGACTTTTTGTCCTGTCATCTCTTTCCAGCTTGGGAGGGTTTTGCGCATTTGTTTTTCGATTTTTTTGAGATCATCTTTGGTGATTGGCTCGTTGAAAGCAAAGTCATAATAAAAACCGTTTTCAATAGCTGGGCCGATGGTTGGTTTTGCGTCAGGATAGAGTTTAGCTACCGCTGCTGCCAAAAGGTGGGCGAGTGTGTGCCTTTTTTGCTCTAGGATCTTATCTTGCTCGTTTTCGGTTGACATAATAATTGTAATCATTTAACTTACTGTTCGTACTTGCTCCCCCTATGGGTGAGGGTTGGGGTGAGGGTTGGGGTGAGGGTCTGAAAAAGAGCTTGGCTCATCCTCGCGTCCTACCCACCTATCAATTTCAGTAAATACTCCCACAAGGTTAGTATTAACTTGATCATTCCAAAATCTTAGAATTGTGTAGTCTTGTGATTCTAGGTAAACTGTACGCGCTATTTCTTTTTCACCTGAAAATTCTTCCTTGTGTTGCCATCCATCTATTTCGATGATGAGTATTTTTTCTTTGCAGAGAAAATCTACTATATACTTTCCAATAGGCACCTGTCTTTTGAACTTTAGACCTTTGTATCGACTGTTACGCAATTTAGCCCACATGATAAATTCTTGTGGTGTTGCCTTTTTTCGCAAGAAACGTGCAAATTCTATTTTGTCCTTTGGCATAATTATCAGATCCCTCACCCTCAGTCCCTCTCCCAGAGGGAGAGGGAGGTGGGATTGAGACAAAAAAAAGTCCTTCATCTCAAAGATTTTTACAAGCACAGCATGCTTATAATGGTCTTTGGGACGAAAGACATAAGGTATTCCGCGGTTCCACCCAATTTCTACAAATTATTTTGGTGAATTTGTAGCAACTTTGTTTGCGCCTTTAGTTTCACTACAGATCGTTGTAGTAAAATTTTCCACAGTGGAAAAAATATAATTGGTAGTTATATCAATCAGGCTCACTTATCATAGCAGAATGTGGGGGATAGTAAATATTGACATTTATTTATAAATATGATATTGTAAGAGTACTTTTCTGTTCTTTGAGAGATATAAATGAAGATCAAATTTACTGATATTGTGGTTGATTTACGCCTTCCACGGCTTGAGAAAATTCTATTCAGAAGGCAAATTACTTGGATCATTTTGATGATAGCGCTTCTTTGGATGCTGGTGGAGTTTCCTGACAGTAGTAATTATACGCTGTTACTTCTTATGTTTGGCATTAGTGCATTTGCTGCTCTATTTGTTTGGGCGATTACGAGTGTAGTTCTATTAGGGGGTACATTTATCGAATCATCTATTCTTTTGTCAATCCTCTATAGCGCCATAGCTCTTCTTTCTTGGTGGGATGGCGAAATTGTACTTGCATTTTCGTCGATCATCCTAGGATTGTTTACAGCTCTTTATTTGTTGGGGATAGAAATACTTACACTTTCCTCTTCTCGAGCGCTTTATGTCAATGTTTTGATTGTCAGTGCATTCTGGTCGATCACACTGCCTCTATTTTTCATAGCTCTTTTAGTTCTTTAAGGACTTCAGCGATATGATGCAAAATCGATTCAAGTATGCTTACTTGGGTTGATTTTTCTTTTCTAGGTAAATTCCAGTTCATCTTTGATGTCTTGGGTGAGGGCTATTTTGTAGGAGGTTTTCATTTTTGCGCCGCCGTGGTCTAGGTAGATCTGAGTGTTTCCAGGATCGCACTTTTCAAGTACTTCTTTTATCTCTTGGATTTTTTTGATTGCGTTGCTGCTTTGTACTTCGAGTGTTAGCGTTTTTTCGTTGAGAATTGCAACGACCTCCTCAGGTTGGACGCCTTGCTTTGTGACACCGTTTTTTGGTGGCTTTTTCTTGTACCTTTTGTGGGTTTTTTCTACTCGTTTGGCGTCGTGGTTTTCTTCTGGGGATATTTCCTTGATGTCGTCAGCCAGGAACTTGAGCTCGCCATCTTTACCTGAGAGTTTACCACGCAAAACGAGAGCGTTCCCATCAAAAAACAGTGCTTTGGTTTCTTCGTATATTTTTGGAAAGATGAGGCATTCCATGGAGCCTGTACCATCCTCTAATGCAACAAAGGCCATCGTTTTACCGCTTTTGAGGAGTATCGTTGATACTGCGATGACGATGCCGCCAATCGTTGCTGGTTTTTCGTCTAATTCTTCAGATTTGTCTTCTGTGAGATATTTGAGCTCTGTACAGATATTGGCGAAATAGGATTTAAATTCTGAGGCAGGGTGGTCACTGACGTAAATACCCAAGAGGGTTTTTTCCCAGTCAAGTCGCTCGGCTTTGGTGGCAGGCGGGCTTTGGTTGATCTTGATTGTCGCTTTGGAGAGCTGACTTGCGCCAAAGAGGGAGTCTTGGTTTGACCGTGCACTAGCGCCGAGGTTTTTGATGTAGGCCACGATGTTTTCGCTACTGGCGAGGATTTGCGCTCGCTCTGGAAAACTGCCGGTAGTATCTTCATCTTGATCAAGTTCTTCATCGTCAAATGCTCCTACTTTTGCAAGCCCTTCAATCGATCTTTTGTTGAGATCTTTGGAGTAGACTCGCTCACAAAACTCTGAAAGATTAGAAAACGTACCGTCTTTATGGCGACTCTTGACGATCTCGCGAGCTACAGTATGACCGACATTTTTGATCGCGTTAAGACCAAATCGTATGCGGGGAAATTCTTTTTTTGTGTCTGCGTCGTCATAAATGACAGCAAATTCTTCAAAACTTTCGTTTACGTTTGGGGGTAATACTTCGATACCCATTTCTTTGCACTCAGCTGCTTCGATGGCGATACGGTCTGTGTTGCCTTGATCGCTGGTCATGAGGGCTGCCATAAACTCAGCAGGGTAATGCGCTTTGAGATATGCTGTTTGATAGCCGATGAGACCATAGCACGCTGCGTGCGATCGGTTGAATCCGTACCCCGCAAAAGGCTCGATGAAGGCAAAGATTTCTTCGGCTACTTCTTTTTTGATCTTGTTTTGTACACAGCCTTCAACAAACTTAATTTTCTGTTCTTTAATGAGTTCGAGGATTTTTTTGCCCATGGCTTTTCTCAGAATATCCGCTTCTCCGAGCGTGAAGCCTGCTAGATCTTGGGCGATGCGCATGACTTGTTCTTGGTAGACGGCGACACCGTACGTGTCTTCGAGGATTGCTTCTAGGCGAGGGTCGAGGTAGGTTACGTCTTTCTTGCCGTGCTTTCCGTCGACAAAATCAGGGATCCACTCCATCGGTCCCGGGCGATAGAGGGCGACCATCGCGATGATGTCTTCGAGGTTGGTTGGTTTGAGTTGCTTGAGGTATCTGCGCATACCGCTTGACTCTAGCTGGAAAACGCCTGTGGTTTGACCTCGCTGAAGGAGGGCGAAAGCCTCTTTGTCATCGAGGGGGATTTTTTCGATGTCTATTTTTACACCATGGATTTTGTCTATGATGCGGATGGAGTTCTGGATGATGGTGAGGTTTTTGAGTCCGAGGAAGTCTACTTTCAAAAGGCCGATTTTTTCTACGGCGCTAAACTTTGTGCTGGAGGCGTACTGCGTAACGAGTGATTCTTCACCTTCGTTTGCTTTTTGTAGGGCGGTGTAGGCAAAGACTGGTTTATCTGTGATGACTACACCACAAGCATGGATTGAGGAATGGCGGTTCATCCCCTCGAGTTTTTTGGCGATATCGATGAGGTCTTTGGCGTCAAGGTTTTCTTCGTAAAGTCTCTTCATGTCAGGCACATCTTTCAGAGCTTCATCGAGTGTGCTAAACATGGGGATGAGTTTGGAGATTTTGTCACAGAAGTCATAGGGAAATCCGGAGGCGCGTCCGGCATCGCGAATCGCAGCGCGAGCAGCCATCGTACCAAAAGTGATGATCTGTGCGACATGGTCGTTGCCGTATTTTTCTCTGACGTATTGCAATACATCGTCGCGCCTGTCGTCTGCAAAATCCATATCGACGTCTGGCATGGAGACGCGCTCAGGATTGAGAAATCGTTCAAAAAGGAGTTTGTACTCGATTGGGTCCATATTTGTGATGCCGGTTAGGTAGGACACGAAGGAGCCAGCGGCACTACCACGTCCTGGGCCTACAACAATCCCTTGTGAGCGTGCCCAGTTGGTAAAGTCTTGTACGATGAGAAAGTATGAGGCGTAGCCAGTCTTTTTGATAATGCCGAGCTCGTAATCCATGCGTTCTTGCTGGACGGGTGTTATCGGCGCATCGCCAAAGTGCCTTTTGAGTCCCGCGTGGCACATCTCGAGAAGGTGTTCGTCAGCTGTCATACCTTCAGGGAGTGGGTAATAGGGCAAAATGGTGTTGCCAAGCTCCATATCAAAATTGCATCTCTGCGCAATACGCTCAGTATTTTCTAGAGCTTCTGGTACACTACTGAAGGCTTTTTGAAATTCACGTGTGGTCTTGAATGAGAGATCGAGATGTTTTTTGTTGGGTCTGTCTCCTTCATCTACTTTTCTATTCATGCCGATGCACAGGAGGACATCATGTGTGTCGCGATCTGATTTTTCTTTGTAGTAGACGTCTCCTGCTACTACGCAAGGAATGTCTGTTTCTTTGCTTAGTGAGATGAGGGCTTCATTTACTTTTGCTTGGTCTGCGTAGTCAGGGTTATGATTTAGCTCAAGGAAGAAATTACTCTGGCCTTCATCATCGCCAAAAATCTCTTTGTAGAGGAGTGCCTTCTCACGAGCACCTTTTAAATCTCCGCTGAGAAGTAGCTGCGATATTTCTCCTGTAGCATTTCCCGATAGGGCAATGAGGCCTTCGCGGTGTTGTTTAAGTATATTGTAGTCAATACGCGGCTCTAAGTAAAACCCTTCTAGCTGAGCTTTTGTGACGATCTCTAAGAGGTTCTGGTATCCTTTATCGTTTTTTACTAGTAAGACGATCTGGTAGTTGTTTTTTGCACCTGGAGAGGCGTGTGGTGCGTCTATGCCGAGGCTGTTGACGAGTATTTCAGTACCCAGGATTGGCTTGATACCGCGTTCTTTGGCTTTCACGGTAAAATCGACAAGGCCGTAGATCGCATTGCAGTCCGTAAGTGCAAGTGACTTCATACCGTCTCGCTCACAAGCATCAAGGAGGTCATCGATTTTGGTGAGGCCTTGTAAGAGGGAGAAGTCAGAATGGGTATGGAGGTGGGTAAACATTTGTATATCTGAAATGAAGTTAGAAGATCACGTTTAATTGGAGAGTTTCCACGAAGCTTTAGGATGCATAATTAGTGATAGAGATTTATTTACCACCATAAGCTAATCTTTTTACAGCATTGTGAAAACTCCTGGATTCCTGGTATTTGATTTTGTACTACTCGCTTTACTTGCAGAAGAAATCTAAATTTCAGGATGACAAGTAGGCGTACAGTTTATAGTTGGAGGTAGTGCACTAGTGTTTTTGACAAAACAAAAAAGACGCCAGAAATACGCCTTTAAAAAGATTGTGTGTTCATAATGAGAGTGTTAGCAACATGCATCACTTTGATTTCTCGAAAGTGGTAGCCATGATGGGTTACGTTTTTAGTATAGCATATGACGATAATAATATTCATTATCTATAGGGTGAAAAGAATTCACTAGAGGTAATATGGTCCCCGATTCCTTTAATATTGTTTATTCACTATGGTAGAATTAAAAAATGAAAAACCCCTCATTTAAATGATGTTTCACTTAAGTGAGGGGAAGCGGCAAAAATAGCTTATAGCTATTAATTACTTAAATAGTGCCATACTTTTTTAGCATTGCGTTTAATGCCGATTAGTATGAAAATTAATGCAAGGACTGACATTGAACTGGAGATAAAAGCTACAGAGATAGGTTCTCTGTTGTCTGTCGTTAGTTCTATGCTTGGGAGCTGCATGAAAAATATGATACTAGCTAGAGATGCACTCATGACGCAACCTACTATCAGTGCCAAAAGAACTTTTATTTCTGTAGTGTTCATATCTAGATTCTCCGTGTAGAATTGTGAACGAGCGTGTAATTGTATAAGTAATTATATCATTTTATATTATAAATGTCAAGTTTAAATGTTGCATCTTTTGACTGCGAATTAAGACTTTTTGAGTCTGGTTATGACATAGTTTTAGGTATTGATGAGGCAGGTCGCGGTCCGCTTGCAGGTCCTGTGGTAGCAGCAGCTTGCGTTTTGCGGGATAGTGAAAGTACGCAAGATGATGATGTGATGTGGGCCTTTGTGCGGGATTCTAAAACGGTGCCTGAGGGTAGGCGCGATGCTGTTTTTGACTTTGTGAATCAGAAATATTTTGTGGGTGTGGGTATCGTGGAAGCACCACAGATTGATGAGATCAATATTTTACAAGCGACGTTTGAGGCTATGCGAGCAGCGGTGGGGGATTTAGAGAGCGAGCAGTCTAATATTTTTCTCGGTAAAAAGGTGATGGTGCTTGTCGATGGGAATGCTCTGATTCCGTTGCTTGAGAAAGAGCAAAAAACCGTTACAGCAGGGGATTCAAAAGTGAAATGCATCGCAGCAGCTTCTGTGATCGCAAAGGTTACGAGAGATCGGTTGATGCGAGACTACACCCAGCAGTATCCAGAGTATGGATTTGATAAGCACAAAGGCTACGGGACAAGAGCACACATGGAAGCACTTGTGACGCATGGCGCGACACCAATACACAGGAGATCATTTGGGCCTGTAAAGAGGATTCTTTAAGTTTAATTTGTAAAAGTGAGTCGTGACGAAGGCGAATGATTTTTATTACAGCATATTTACAAAAAGATTAAATAGTGCTATAAGTAATCTACAGTCGCTACGCCTTGGAGAGATTTTATGGGCCGGATATTTACGTGGGAAGAAGTTGAAAATGGGTTTATCCCAACACCTGAAGGTTTCAGAGATGTTTGTCATTTCTTAAAAGATACAATTCTTCATTCTGATGCATTTATTGGTGGGGTGATCGTTGGATCGACAGCTCATGGTACTGCTACTCTAGGAAGTGATGTGGATGTGGTAACGATCTATAAAAGGGTGCAACAAGGTGAAGCCCAAGCTCTTTTACGGCAAGTTTCGCAGTATGCTCACGAGAGGTTTATACCACTTGAGCCAATTTCACTTGATAATGAAGTTGCTAGTACAACGCTTCACGATGTAGATGCGACGCTTGTAGAACATATCAAGATGATCGAGGAAAGATATGGTTCTATAAAGAGAGATGTGAGTTGCTTCATAAATGCGAAGAGTGGAAATGAGATTGCTGATACAGTTTGGTACCTTGGTCGAAATATGGCCAAATTTCGAAAAATGTGGATTGGTTGGGATACACTTTCTACGGAAATGCAATTACATATCCTCGGTAAGTCTTTGGATTTTCCTGTATACGCAGCTCGTAAAATTTTACGTTGTAGGGATGAATTTGATTTTCGTGGTGGAGATTCAAAGAATGAGGTAGTTGATCAATACACTAAGTACTTTCCAGAATTAGCTCCAATGCTCCGTGAAATAATGCTGTATGATGTGCGTTATAATGATCAGATTTGTGATCAGCTTAGAAAAACGGATTGCATAGCTTATGAAAATGTACTTAATGAATTACAAATGGTACTACCACTTGCACAAGAATTTGCAAGGAGTAATTTACTGACGTTTTCGGATTAGGTAAAATAAAACCACGCAAAGGGAATATTCTTTGCGTGGTTTTTTGTTTCCGCATGCCTAGCGGAAGATGCCTGGTTTTTCGTAGGGGAAGTCTATTTCGAATAGGCCGATGTTTGTTTTTCCTAGAGCTTCGTCTGTTTGATTGTCTGTGTAGTACAGTTTGAAGCTTCTTTGATCCATGATCACGTTTTTGTCTACGAGATCTCTTGTGAGAAATTCTTCGACGCGGAATTCTCCTCGGTTGTCGAGCTCTGCTAAGAAGAGGGAATTTCCTATGACGGCTACGAAGTGCTCATAGTCTGATGTCCACTGAAGGGTTTGTATCTCGTCGTCTGTGTCGAGGACTGTGAATTGCTCATTGGTCTCTCGGTAGGGTTGAGCTTCCCATTCTCGCGTGAAGTATACGCCTGCCGCATTGCTTGTGTGGTAGAGGACTTTTTTTCCATCATCTGAGAATTGTGTGCCTTGTAAGCCTTCTTCAACGATTATTCTTTGTGTGATGTTATCTTCGTAAGAGTTGTAGATCGTTAGTGATCCCTCCGTGTCATCTATTGTGAGGATGCGACTATTATCATAGGCGATGAGACGATGATTGTTGGCTTCAGTGTTTTGGACTGGGACTGTAAAGAGAAGTTCTGCGTTTCCAACAGGGTCAAAGTTTCTGCCCCAGAGAAGAGATCCGTCCGTTTTGAGGATGTAGATGCCATCATCTGCGAAATCATAAGCTAGCACGTCTTTATAAAAGACTTGGGCGTTTCCATTTTCTCGGTCAGTGCCAAAGATTAAGAGATCGGTGCCTAAGAGGGTGAGAAGGGTGTTTGCTCTTTTGGGATGCCAACGAATCATACGAGGTGGTAATGTTGTGTCTAGTACTGTAGGTTCTACGATCAAGCCATCGGAATCTTTGAAATCTGGACTTTGGATGGGGGAAATACTGCGTTTGTTGTGATTTTTTAGTGTGTCATCTAGTTTTCCGATAAGTGTGGACAGATATAATATGTCTGAAGGTGTACCTGTCTCTCTATCGCGATCATCTTGATCGATAAGCGCATAGTCTTTGACTGAGTTCTTGAGATCGATGAGGATTCCATCCTCATCACTTCTTAATAGTTGTTCGAGAATGGTTTGGGGTGCGTCACGATCTAGTGATTCTTGATCGAGGAGTTCTTGATCCAGAGGATCTGCGGGTAGCCCGATGTTTGATCCTGCTGAGGTTTTACTGGTAGCAGTATTCTCTCTAGATTTGTCGGTGCCTGGGAGAGCTTCAAGGCCCAGGGAGTCTTCTTTCACAGTCCCTTGCTCAAGAGTCTCATCATTGGCGAGGAAGAGTGGTGAGTCAGCAGGGAGAGCTGTTCTTTCTATTGGTACAGCAAGAAACCGACCATTCGGTGCCCACTCGATGTTTTGATTCTCTTTTTTGGTAAAGTTGGTAAAGGGAATTTCTACTGTCTCTACAACTTGATCTGATTGAACTTCCACGATAGGGACATACAGTGAGGACTCTTCAGTTTCTTTTTGTGGGTACGCCAGGAACTGGCTATTTGGTGTGAAATAAAGTCCTAGAGGATTGATCACTTGTAAAGGCCTGTTTTCATAATTTTCCTTGACGAGGACGACATTCCAGAACTGCGTGGCTACACCACTACGGATGACGATATCTTTGCTCCATGGTTTATATCCTGGGGCGCTTGCTTGGAGCGTATAGGGACCGTGCCTTAGACCTGTGATGTGATAGGAGCCGTTTACGAAATTGAACGGTTTGATATTTGGTTTTTTCCCGTCGACTCGGATGTCGAGTTTGCGGGGTTCTGATTTGAAATTGATCGACCCAGTATGGACAAAGATATCATCGATAAAGGTGTAGCGGTACCCAAGTGTAAAAAAAAGGATTGTCGTAGTAATGGTTGCAAAAGAAGTGGCAAGCACCCAGAAGAAAACCCTGCGAGAAAGTGGGTTTTTGGTGGCTTCGTTTCGGCCAAAAAATGCCATTAGCGGTAGTATGAATAAGTTATATCTATGTGCTTACTATAGCAAATTTAAGCCCCTTTTTCAATTCTGGCAGGTGCATTGATACGAGGATTACCTTAAGTTAATGATTGGTTCATAGAATACCTTATTTTTTGACATAATGATACCTAATTGTTATAGTCCACTTAGCTTCGAACAGTATCTTTTTTTCTATAAATAAGAGGAGTGTTTTCAATGTCTTTTTTTGACTTGCTATTGATCTTTATCTCAATCTATACATTAGGAGTCATTATTTACTGGATTCGTATGAGAGATGTTCTTTCTTCACATAATACAACTTTTCCCTCAAAGTGGGCTTAGCCTGTGTTTGTTGGAGTATGTCTTTATAGTCTGGTAGGTAGTTTTTTAAAAAAGTTCAAATCTTCTTAAATACATGAGAATGCGTTACAGTCTTGGGGATAGCCATCCTCAAGACTGTTGTAAAATAAGTCACTTTTTTTAAATTTGATGCATCTCACTATCGTTACAATTGGGCAGCCGAAACTTTCTTTTGCTAAGGAGGGTTTTGCTGAGTACATGAAGCGACTTGGGGGTTTTCATAAGGTGAGCGTTAATCATATCAAAGATGATGCGCAGGCTAAGAAGAAGATGTTGCTTGCAGCAGGGCAAGGGACGGTGATTGCTCTGGATGAAAAAGGGAAGCTTTTTGATAGTAAGGGTCTCTCTACGTGGTTGGAGAGTTTTTCAACACAGGGCGAGAATCATCTTGTTTTTCTCATAGGTGGTCCTGATGGACTCAGTGACGCAGTCCGGCAGAGCGCGCATCATACACTTGCGCTCAGTCCTATGACTCTGCCACATGATTTGGCGATGCTGTTTTTTGCTGAGGCACTGTATCGGGCTAGCACGATTTCAGCGGGTCATCCGTACCACAGAAATTAGTGAATTTATCTACTTGGAAGCCGAGCTTCCAAGTAGTGTATAATAGGGTATGGATCAAGATATTATTAATCAGTTTCAGACTGAGCGCAAAGGGCGTGCGTCATTTGTGGTTGTCGAAGGTTATCATGCGCTCAAGCATGCTTTTCGGTTTGGTGCTGAGATAGAGTCGGTGTACGTATTAGATAGTTTTGCCACACTGAATTTTGGAGAAACTGTGCGAGATGAGAAATTTGAGGACTTTCTTCGCGAGCGGGCAGTGCGTATTAGTGAGCCTGATTTTGGATTTTTTACGCAGGGTGCGACGCGTACTGGTATCATCGCGCGCGTAAAGAAATCAAGCCATTCTTTGGAGGAGGTCTTTTTGTCTCACGGGCGAATTGTTGTATTGGAAAATCCTCGAGACTTAAGTAACCTTGGAGCGGTAGTGCGTGTGTGTGCTGCTCGTGGAGACACTTCTCTTATCATTACTGGAGAGGCTAGTGTCTGGCATGCACACGCCATCCGAGGAGGTGCTGGTTTGCAATGGGCGCTACCAGTGACACATGCTTCTCTAGAAGATGTATTTACTTTTGTAGGACGACAGGGAAGCGATTATAAAATTTTTGCCTGTACAGATGAGGGGGATTCAATGTACGAGTCAGACCTGTCTGGAAAGTCTGTGCTGATCTTTGGTACAGAAAGGGAGGGTATTACAGAATCTACGCGAGTGCGTGCTGATCAGAAAATTGCTATACCAATGCAGGAGGGCGTGAGTAGTATGAATCTTGCAACGTCTGTAAGTGCTGTACTCTTTAGCTCTAGAGCATAATACTTGGTTTAATGGCTATATCCACAGGAAAGACTTGTGAAGGTTATAGAAAGCTTCCTGATAATAGGTGTTCTATGTATCTGAAAGTTTACTTTTGAAAGACGAGGTATTTGTAGCCAAAAAAATTCCAAACGAGCGATAGGGCGATGGCAGCGAGGAGGGCGACGTTTAACCATAGCGTCTCAGCATTTCCTCCTATGGCGTGGAGGATAATGGGTACACCCAAAAAGTCCGGTATGTATTCAGTGATACTATAGACCGTAACAATGTTAATAAGATAACCTACCAAGCTTACAAGGAAGAATGTACTAAACTTGATTACTTCTTTTTGATTCTCGTTGTCTCTGAATGTCCAGTTTTTGTTGAAAAAGTAACTGTTAATGTTTGAAAAGATAAAAGCAACTGTCGTGAAAATTGCCACGCCAGTTGCTGTTTTGATGTCGGTGAGAAGGATGAGAACGTTGTAAATGGCAAAGTGAATTGTAGTGTTGAGCCCTCCTACCAAAAGGAATTTATAAATTTGGGGCCAGAGATCTATCAGTTTGTTCATAGAACATCGAGAACTAAGGGTTTATAAAAATCCATGATAGATTAGTATACACTATCTCAAGCTATTTGGACACCCCCATTTCCTCTCGTATTTCTTTTTCTATTTCACCAATGTCTGGAGTCCATTCATCGATAATGTCTTGGCTTTGTGTAGTGCTTGTACTTGGTGCACCTTCTTCCTTTGTTTCTATGTCATCAAATTCTGATGTTTGCGTATCTTTTCCGGTAAGCATGCCTGTAGCTGTCTTTGGGGATTGATCTGATACTTTCGGGAGAGAGGCTGTTGGTTTTTCTACGTCTGCTTGTGGCGTATGGTTATGTTGTAAAACGCTTTCGATAGAAGCCCAGATGCATTCATCATGTTGTCCTGTGACAATCACAACTTCATCGCCTGGCTCTGCTTTGAAATAGGTGACAGAAGCCAAAAGAAGTTTATAGTCCTTTTCTTCAGCTCTTACAAAGAAATTTCCTGCACCGTCTTGTGTGATAATGCCAATTTTGTTTTGCCTTGGCACTGGACCGATCTGTTTGTAGATGAAAAATCCCTCGTCAGAGATGGTGAGCTTGAGAAGATCTCCTTCGACAAGCTTTGATTTGCTGGCGTAGTTTGCTGGCACAGGGTATTGCTTTCCATCGGTTCCAATCATGGTTTGACCATCAAATGTGCCTTGGACAATTTTTCCGTCCTGGGATTCTTCGCCTTTTTTCTTGCGTCCGGCTTTCTTTTTTCCTTCAAACTGCAAAAGCATTGCCTTTGCACTGTGTATCGTGCTTTCAGCACTGGTAATCATTTCTCTGAGGGATTGGATTTTTTGGGCTTTTTGCTCCTCAGAAAGCTGTTCTGATTCTTGAGTCATTTTTTTATTTTATTTTGTTTTAGAGAGTAGTCAGTTTCTCTCTTTTTTATTTCTACTAGAATTATACCGAGTTCTCCTTAATTCGTAAAGGCTTTGCGGATGGAGATACCCACAGTTATAATACTGTAAGAAAAGATTGTGATTGTTGGTGAATCAGAATATGCCTTATTGGTTTGTGATATACTGTTTATAAAAGAACAGTGCGTGTAGTGCAAAAGCGTATGTATTATATTTGAAATATTTCTCAGTACGTTTGCACTGTGATTTGGGTGATGCATTTGTGAGCAAATGTGTGACTCTTCTATTCAAGTCGACGAAAAATAAAAATGAAAAAATTATTACAGCCAGAGTCAATTGCTATCGTTGGTGCAAGTGCAACTGAGGGTAAAGTAGGGAATACTCTGGTAACGAATCTTTTGGAGCATGGCTATGAGGGGCAAGTTTTTTACGTCAACCCCAAGACGCCAGAGATTGCCGGAAAGCAAACGTACGCATCTCTTGCAAATATCGGCAAGGAAGTTGATATGGCTATCATTGCTATACCTGGAAAATTTGTTTTTGATGTGGTGCAGGCTGGAAAGGACTTCTGTAAAAACTACATTGTGATTTCAGCTGGTTTTGGAGAGAGTAGCATCGAGGGTCATAACCTTGAGATGAAGCTTTTGGCTTTGGCTGAGGAGCATGATTTGACTATTCTTGGCCCGAATTGTTTGGGGTTGCTTACACCTGCTCTCAAGCTGAACGCTTCTTTTGCGCCTGGAATGCCAGCTGTCGGTCCTGTGGCATTTATTTCTCAGTCAGGCGCTTTGGCAGTTGCTTTGGTTGACCGGGCCGAAGATTTCGGGATTGGTTTCTCTAGTGTGGTGAGTATTGGAAACAAGATGCAGGTTGACAGTGCCAAACTGATTGATTACTTCTGCGACGATCCTTCGACTACGGTTATCGCACTCTATCTAGAAGGGATAAAAGATGGTGCGGCTTTTATGCGTTCAGCCGAGAAAGCTTACAAAGCTGGAAAGCATGTTATCTTACTCAAATCTGGGAGAAGCGCTCAAGCGCAAGACGCTATTGCTTTGCATACAGGCTCGCTTGCTGGTGACGATGTGATCGTTGATGTTGTTTGCAAAAAAACGGGTATAACACGCGTCAATTCTGTAGCCGAGCTTTTTGGTGCGGTGCGAGGTGCGATCAAAATCAGACGTAAGTCTTTTGAGAAAATTTCCAGTTCACGTGTGGCGATCGTGACCAATGCCGGAGGTCCTGGAGTCATCGCGACAGACTCTATCGCCAGATCACAACACTTGGAGCTAGCGGTTCTTGATCAAAAAGTGATGAAAGATCTTCGTGCACTTTTGCCAGAAGCTGCCTCTGTTCATAATCCTATAGATCTACTTGGGGACGCAGATGCTGACCGCTATATGGCAGGTATAGAAGCTTGCACCGCAAGTGATGATGTAGATGTGATTTTTGTACTGTTGACGCCGCAAAAGCAAACACCAGTTGATGCGGTTGCACAAATGGTCGCGCAGGTGCATAAGGGCAGCTCAAAAACAATTATAGCTTCATTTATCGGTGGTTCCAGTGTAGAGGAAGCTCGGAAGTCTTTGCAACGATCGGGTGTTTTGTACTTTGATGCTCCTGACGCTGCGATTGGTGCGATTAACATACTCTCGAGAGAGCAGTTAGTAGATTCTGCACCTATTGCCACAGATGAAATCAGGCAGCAAAAGGCAGGAGAATTTGTGCGAAGTATCATGGCTACCAATAGACGTGCAACGTACTTTAGCGAGGCGAAGGATCTGGCGGAAATGTATGGGATTGCAGTCAGTAGTCATAGTGATGTTACCGAAGGCTTACAGGTGCATGAGGGCTTACTGTATCCCTGCGTTGCAAAAGTAGACAATCCAGAGATTTTACATAAAAGTGATCGTGGAGGGGTGATTTTGCCAATTAATTCTGGTGCTGTACTTTCTGAAGCTCGGGCGCGTTTGCTCCGTGACTTTCCAGAAAAAGGTACGCGTATCATCGCACAACCACTCACAGAAATTCAAACTGAGCTTATTATTGGATTGAAGCGTGATGTAACCTTTGGCGCAGCCATCGTAGTGGGTATTGGTGGTATATACACGGAGATTTTTAAAAAGTCACAAATTTTTATACCACCTTTTTCTGCACATCAAATTGAAGAAGCTCTCACAGCTGGTGATTTGAGTTTCTTGTTTATCGGAGTCAGAGGACAGAAGGCTTATGACGCTGGCTCTGTAGCAAAGATTGTTGTTTCTATAGCTCAGATTGCCCAGGAGGTAAATGAAGTTGCGGCGATTGATATAAATCCTCTCCTTGTTTATAATGATGGTAGGAAGCCACTAGCAGTTGATGTGAAATTTGTCTTAGGTGAATCTAAAAAAAGAGTAGTATAACTATTCGATTACAAAAATAAATTATGGGATTGGAAGATAAAAATAGGAATTTACAAATGGGTAGCTCTATAATCGGAACTGATCGTTCGTGGAGTGCAATCTCAGGTCAATACGCAACTGCGCCACCTGACGACGGCGCTCTTCCGCAAATCACCTTTGATGACTCTGATAGTGACCTTTCCGTAGAAATGGAAGTTGCTGTTAATCAACAGGATTCCAGTAGTAAAGATCCACTTGTGGAGAAATCATTAAATCTAAAACCACAAGAAAGTGAGGCAAGTGAGGTAAAGGTTAAAGATGGTGCGAAGGATGAACTCATTATGCCGGTTATTGGCGCCCCTGTTTTTAAAGACTCTATCATCAATATTGACCAAGGTTTTACCAAGAAAAGGGCACAATTACAAGATGATATCGTTATTTCAAGTGACTATGTCGCTGATGAGAAAGAAGCTTCCGAGGAAATTGATTTAACGCGACCAACAATTTTGATCGTTGATGACTCAAAAGAAGTACTCAATAAACACGCGCAAATCTTTTTGGCTGCAGATTATAATGTGATCACAGCGCACGATGGATTGGAAGGTCTGGATAAGGCTACAAAGATTAAGCCAGACCTTATCTTTTCTGGAATCATTATGCCACGCATGGATGGTTTTGCGATGATTGAAGGGATGCGAAAAAATGCCGAAATCATGCATACACCAGTAGTGATTACATCACACCTAGGCCGCGCCCAAGATAAAACGCGCGCTAGTGAGCTTGAGGTGCGAGACTTTATCGTCATTGACAGTGTTTCTCCGGAAAATCTCGTGAAATTAGCGCACAATATACTTACTGTGAGAGAGTACAGTGTGCCTATTGACCTCAGCCTTCCTGAGTACGCTGGGCTTGTGAAAGATCTTGGGGGTAAGGATAGCATTTCTTGTCCAGATGGTAAGTCTCATGTGTTACGGATCGTAGTAGATAGTGCCAGTGATATGCGAATATCAGGAAGGGTAGAATGTGCATAAGACTTGCTTTATCTGCTTTCATATAAGTACCGATGCATTACATAGAATTTGGAGAAAATCTTGCTAGGGAGGCAGGTGCAATAATGATGCAGTACTTTGGGCAGACAAAAAATCATACTACGTGGAAAAAGGACAATTCGCCGCTGACGATCGCGGATACTATGATCAACGACATGGTCATCGAGCGCATTAATGTGAGCTACCCGAATCACGGTATCTTGGGGGAAGAATCAAGTGATATGATAGGATCAGAGAAATATCTCTGGATCTGCGATCCGATTGATGGCACGATTCCGTATATGCTTGGGCTACCGATGAGCACGTTTCTTTTGGCGCTTGTCGATACGACTGATGGGCAGCCAGTTTTTGGTGTGGCTTATAACCCATTTACTGATGAGATGTATACAGCACAAAAAGGTGAGGGTATGTACCGCAATGGTGAGAGATTGCATGTATCCGATGCTACAAGCCTAGAGGATAGTATCGTGTCGTTCGATGGGTCAAAGTTATACAATGGATTTCGCTTTGCAGAGTCTATGCGAGAGAAAAAAGCAAAAGTGCAGAAATTTAATTCCTTTGGTTTTGCATCGTTACCAATCCTCGACGGAAGAATCCACGCCTCCGTGTATTTCAACGAAAAAGTACACGATGTAGCAACGCTCAAGATACTAGCGGAAGAAGCTGGAGGGAAAGTAACAGACTTAGACGGAAACCCACAACGCTATGATAGGAAGGTCAATGGGATTGTTCTGACAAATGGACATGTGCATGAGGAGGTTGTTGAGATAATACGAAAGATTATCTAGTATATTTTTTATTTTTGGAAGACGAGTTCATGCTTTGGAATAAATTCTAAATTATGTAGGTGTAGTCTATTTTAAATCTACTATAAGTACTGTTTATGGCTAAAAGTATTGAACAAGGAGGGTATTATGCCCTAAAAGGATTTTCGTACCAGCTTGATAAAGCGATTTTAGATGTATTTGAGTCAACAGATAATGGTTATATATTTATTGAGCAAGTACAGGATTTAGCAACTGATGACTATGTTACTCAAGTAAAGTACAGAGAAACACAAAAATATAGCCACTTAAAAATAAGAGAGCCAGTGTTACAACTTTATGAGGAATGGTTGCATCATCCGAATAAAATATATAAACTATATTGCCATTTTTCTGATAGGACTGGAGGTTTGTGTGAGCTTCAACTTTCAGAGCTTAAGGAAGTTTTAGTCTTAATTGAGGGTGATAGCCGTAAGGCTGAAGCATTAAATGAGCGACTTTCTCGAATTGATTCAGGTAAATTGGAATTATTTTTAGAAAATTTTGAATTAGTATTTGCTCCAAATTTTCAAGAACAGTTTGATAAAGTTATTGTGCATATAGGATCTAATTTGCCTGAAAATGCCGACAATAACTATAAGATACTATGTTATTCATGGATTTATCATTATGTGAATCTGCTTGTAATAAATTCTTGCAATCCAAATGAAAGAAGGATTTGTAGAGATGATATCCTCGGTCTTGTGAAAGAGGGTCGGCAAATTGTATTTGACGCTGAGTACTTAGATTTTTTGGGGGCGCATGAATATTTGAAAAGTATAAAGAAAAATTTTGTTCCACTTATCAAAACAAGTCAAAATTTTGTTGTATTGGGCGAAATATATATCCATGAATCAATGTCATTGGTTTGCATGATCAAATCACTATTGGTTGAGTATTTCAAGTCAGCGAAGTATAATATCTTACCCTTTACTTTGATAGTGTTTGATGACCAATGCCTAGAGATCAAAAAGGGTTTATCAGATGCAGGAATTGTATTTAATGATGGATATGAAGAGATTAGTTTTAATTCAGAATTGTTTTGGTGTCAGCCAATAGTGACTAAAAAGCAAATTGGTAAACAAGGTAAAGCAACTGAATCACTTGCTGATATATCTTTTCAACTACGAGTTATTTCAGAGTCTAAATTTCGAGAGATAGTAGATGAGTCTTCTGTTTCCGATATGACTCTATACTTAGGATCGAATAGTTCGATAATAAAGAATGCGCCATACCAGGCGTTGGATCGTGTATCCACTCTAGACGTTTTATCAATAGTGAGATTTAGATAATAAATATGGATTCTGAAAATTTTAAAATTGTTGGTGTTTCTAAAAGTATTGTGTCCATCGAAATACTAGATCCAAATCAGTTTGATGGACAATTTAGTGTTGGTAGTTATATAAAAATACCTCATGATATTTCTGGTTCAAAATTTATTATTGGAATAATTAGTGACTATCGTGTTAAGAATATGAGCTCAGATGATCCTCAGGTTACAGAATTAGGCCCAGAGTTTATTATTCAAGTAGATCTGATTGGATCCTATATCAAAGATACTGGAGGAGAATATAGATTTGACAGAGGCTCTCATGGTATTCCGTTGCCTCCAAATAATGGAATTGAACTACTAAATGTAACAGATTTTGACAACATATTTTCATGTAAATTGAATTCTGAAGAAAGATTTGTTTTTTCAAAGCTTGCACAAGAATTAGATGTTAATGTTCCAGTAAACGGAAATAGTTTTTTCAATAAGCACTTTGCGATTATAGGCTCAACAGGTTCTGGGAAGTCGCATGTGGTTGCGAATATTTTACAAAAAGCCATGATAGCGAAAGATTCAGAATTCACTGGTTTGAATAATTCACATATTGTACTTTTTGACATACATGGCGAATATAGTGAAGCATTTAATGGTGCAAATCTAATAGATCACAGTACGATGAAGATTCCTTATTGGTTATTTGATAGTGATGAGTTAGCAGATTTATTTATAGAGAGTAGTGAGAGTAATTCTCATAATCAAATCTCACAATTTCGGTATGCGGTAACAGAAAATAAGAAGGTACATAACTCTGATAGTGATCAAAGCAAAATATATTTTGATTCACCAGTTCAATTTAAAATTGATGAAGTGATTCAGTATATAAAAAATATAAATAATGAAGTTGTGGGTAAGTTGGAAGGTGAGGGCGTTCCAAAAGACAGTGATGGCAACTTAATACCAGAAAGACTTGATCGGTATTTTACAGAGAGTATAGAGTTTTGTGAGCAATCATCAGCTGCTGCAAAGAAAGCCAGTGCAGGTCCCTATAAAGGTGATTTTGAAAGATTTATTCTTCGATTAGAGACAACTGTACGAAATCCTAGGTTATCATTTCTTTTTGATGATGTAGATCAATTCTCTATGGAAGATGTTCTAAGAACCCTTCTGGGATACAAGGATAGTTCTAAGTCTAATATTACTGTGATTGATCTTTCGGGAATTCCGTTTGAGGTTTTGAGTATTATAGTATCATTTATTACTAGGATGATTTTTGAGTTTGGCTATTATTATAAGAAGCAAATGAGTGGTAGCGATCAATGTGAAGCACCAATATTGTTAGTGTATGAAGAGGCACATAAGTATGTCCCTCGGAGTGATCTTGTTCGTTACAGAGCTTCTAGAAGTGCAATTGAACGTGTTGCTAAAGAAGGGAGGAAATATGGTGTAACACTTGGAATAGTCAGTCAAAGACCTTCTGAGATATCTGAAACAATTTTTTCACAGTGTAATAATTTTATTGCGATGAGATTAACAAATCCAGATGATCAAAATTATGTCAAAAGGCTTCTTCCTGATACATTAGAGGGATTAACAGATTCGTTATCGTCACTAAAATCTGGGGAGGCTTTAATTATCGGAGAGTCCATAGTACTTCCTTCATTAGTCAAGATAGACTTTCCTGATATTGCTCCAAGTTCGGCAGATATACCTTATTTTGATGAATGGAAACTGCAGTGGAAAAATGTCGATATCCCTTCAATTTTGGAATCCTGGTCAAATAAGTCATCTTAATGTTTTAATTATTAGTCAAATTTATACATTAAATTATTGTTAATTAGTAATTTCTCATTAGATCACTTGTCTTGTACAATAGGTTTTATGAAGAAAAAAGAAATTGTGCAGGAGTGGGTTGTGAAGGATGGTGATGCAGAATCTACAGATAGGGTTGATGGTGTTGTACATCCTGTCACGGCTCGCCTTTTGGAGCAGCGAGGTGTCCTTACTGAGGAAGATATTCAGGCATTTCTCTGTCCTGACTATGAGGTCCATAGTCATGATCCGCATCTTTTTGTGCAGATGCCGAAGGTGATCGAACGTGTGGGTGCGGCTATGGAAGCGGGGGAGCGAGTAGGAGTCTTCGGTGATCATGATGTGGATGGGATCAGTGGAGCTACAGTGCTTGCAGATGCGCTGGATGCACTGGGACTCACGCACAGTGTCTTTATCCCTAGCAAGCACAATGACGGTCATGGGATCAATCGTAAAGCAATCGATCTTTTTAAGGATGAGGGTGTAACGCTACTGATCAGTGTGGATTGTGGGATCTCAAATATCGATGAGGTAGCATATGCTAAGGCGTGTGGTATGGATACGATCATCATCGATCATCATCATGTGCCTGATGTGGTGCCAGATGCGTATGCGATCATCAATCCGCAGGACGCGCAGAGTGGATATCCCTTCAAAGATCTTTGTGGAACCGCTTGTGCGTTCAAGGTTGTGCAGGCACTCTATAGCGCCTTTCTTCCAGAGCAAATTGAGCAGTTGAAGTGGATGCTTGATATCGTTGGTGTGGGGACGATAGCCGACTGTATGCCGCTGCTAGGTGAGAATCGTGTGCTCGTACGTTATGGTCTCATGGTGCTGGCCAAGACGAAGCGCCTCGGCTACAGTGAAATGATTAACGTGGGTGAGATCGGTAAATACGATGATGGGCAGATCAACGCTCGCACTGTGGCTTTTCAGATCGCACCGCGGATCAACGCTGCGGGACGTATGGCCGAGGCGCGCGATGCCTATGATCTGATGCGGGAGACTGATACAGCGATGGCACGAATCCGCGCCAAAGATCTCGAGCAAAAAAACATTGATAGGCGCACACTTACAGAAAAACTTTCCAAGGATGTGGAGAAAAAGATAAAGAAGGACCAAAAAGATGCAGCCTTTTTGTTTGTCTATGACGCAAGCTATCCGATTGGTATCGTGGGGATTGTGGCTGGTAGGGTTGCACAAAAGCATCAAAAACCTGTGGGCGTCTTTACCGTCGAAGGTGATTCAATTCGTGGATCGTTTCGTAGTGCGCGGGGGATTAGTATGATTGATATCTTGGATCATGCTAGTGAACACTTAGAAAGCTATGGTGGCCACGCTGCAGCAGCCGGAGCATTGCTGAAGCTTACAGATGCTCAGGCATTTGCTGCGTCTGCTGGAGAGTATGTGGCGCGTAGTGTGCAGACACTTCCAGATGTGCATCCTCTTGAGGTAGATATGAAGATGGATGCATCTGAGATTGATGAAAAACTTGCAGGAGAGTTGCAGCATTTTGAACCGTTTGGTCACGGTAATCCTGAGCCAGTGTTTTGGGTCACGGGGCTTACGATTGAGAGTATTCGTGGTGTGGGGAAGACGGGTAAGCATTTGAAGGTAGTCTTTGAAAAAATGTACGATCATAGTATGATCGAGGGAATAGGTTTTAGCCTTACACCATCGGATGAGGATGGTCTAGAATTCAAAGAGGGCGACAGTGTGCAGGTCCTTGCAAAGATTGATGAGAATAGATGGCAGGGTCGTGTGAGTATTCAGCTAAATATCGTGCAGTGGAGGAGGGTGTAGAATGTTGTGCATGATATCAGTAACAATTCATTTCTTTACTGCATTGAGTAAAACCTTAGATCCCGGATAGCATATTTTCACACCAGTCACTGTGTTCCTGGAGAAAATAAACCTGTCTGCCGACAGGCAGGCTTCCGGGATGACATATGAATGTCTCGTTAAAATCTATAGCATTCGTATCGTGTATTTCGTTTTTTGCTGTGGAGTCGCAGTTAAGGATGGAACTTTTCACAATATTTACTGGATTCAGAGAGGAAAATCTCTTCCGGAAAGACATGTGTTGAATAATCTGTTTTAAATTTTTGATATGTATATAGTATTATCTCCAGCTAAGTCACTGGATTTTTCTCGTGAGGTTTCGGCGTTGCCAGATCTTGCGCATAAACCAGCCTTTACCAAGCAAACCACAAAGCTGCATAAGGTCCTCAAGGAGATGAATGAGGCGGAGATCGCAAAGCTTATGCATATCTCTCCTAAACTTGCGGCGCTTAACTACGATCGATTTCAAGCCTGGTCCACGCAATACTCTTTGCAAAAGATTGATGCAGAAGGTCAACGAAACTTCGACGTGGCGCTGCGAGCTTTCACAGGAGATGTGTATCAACACTTTTCACTGGAGACGTATAAAAAGTCTGACTGGATCTACGCAGATAAACATATCGGCATTCTCTCTGGTTTTTATGGGATACTTTCTCCGCTTACCTACATGAAACCTTATCGACTGGAGATGGGGACAAGGATAGAGATTTCAGGTATACGTAAAAAACCGTACAAAAATCTTTATGAATTTTGGGATAATCGCATCACACAGCATATCAATGCAATTCTTGCCAAGCAGAAAAAGGCTGATCGGATCGTAGTAAACCTCGCTTCCAAAGAGTATGCCAAAGTTGTACAGTTTGATAACCTGGATGCTCACATCGTAGAACCGGTTTTTAAAGTATTCTCAGATGGGAAATACAAAGTGGTGGGTATCCGCGCAAAAAAAGCGCGTGGAGCAATGGCAGATCGTATCGTGCGCGACCGGATTACTTCTGTGGAGGCTTTGAAGAATGTGGTAGTAGAGGGGTTTCGATTTGATTCGAAGCTTTCAAATGAATCTCAATACGTTTATACAATGAGGACTTAAGCACTTGGTACACTTCTGCGTTAAATACTACTTTTTTTACTCAACATAGGTTGACTATGTCTCCTAAAAAGCCTCGTATTTGCCTTAAATTGCACTCAAGTGCTTAAAGTCCTAAAAATGATGAAATAAAAAATATGAAAGATGAAGCTAAAAATGAAGAGTGTGTAATCTATACAGATGGTGGATCGCGTGGGAATCCAGGGATTGGTGGTTGGGGTGCTTTTGTTACATGTGGTAGTAGTAGACAAGAACTTTCTGGTACAGAGGATTTGACGACCAACAACCGCATGGAGCTGACTGCGGCGATTGAAGGACTCAAGAGTATGGATGATTCTCAAATCGTGTCACTGTACACGGATTCTACATACGTCAAAGACGGTATCACTAAGTGGATCACCAACTGGAAATCTAACGGCTGGAAAACTGCTGCCAAGAAGCCTGTGAAAAACAAGGATCTGTGGATTGCTCTTGATGAGCAAGTAAATAGACTAGAGGTAGAGTGGCACTGGGTAAAAGGTCATGATGGACACGAAGGAAATGAGCGAGCTGACGAGCTGTGCAATGAGGCGATGGATGGTTTGGAATTGAGGTAAGGTTTATAACTATTTAGCATCCTATGAAGCCAAAACTAATAAAAAAATTGAAAAGTGAAGATTATGCTGATTTAAATATTGATTCTCCAGGAGTTTTTGGTGGTACCAGACCTAGAATTGCACTAGTTCATAAAAGTGGTAAAAAATCTTTCTTCAAGACATATAATAAAACTCCTAGAGAGATTTTTACAGAACGTTTAGCTTCTGATATTGCACAATTGGTTGGAATTGACGCTCAAAAGGTAACTATCAAGTACCCCGACAAGCAAATAGAAGGTAGGCTTAGGGATGAATTTTCTGAGTCTTTACCAGCTAATTGGATTCCTGTAGGTGCTCATGCTACTAACGTTTTTCCTAGGGGCGTAGATATAAAATATGGTTCTGTGATACTTGGAGATAGAAAGAAAGCATTTACGCTAGAGGAAATAGAAACAAAAATTAGGGGTAGGTATTACGCTCCAGATGATATTTTAGACAAATATGCTGATATGATAGTTTTTGATTTTTTTATTGGAAACATCGACAGACATCATGAAAACTGGGGTGTTTGTGAAGATAAGCACTATACTCAATTAGTTTTAGGCTTTGATAAGAAAAATGTGATTACCCACAGATGGTTCACACCGCTTTTTGATCACGGTAGTAGTTTGATGTTTGAGCTTGAAGATTTGAGGATCTTGGAGTATTATGAGAGTGAAAAACGTTTACATGAGTATATATTTAATTGTAAGCATGAGTTTATTCTTAGTAAAGTTGGTGCGAAGGTTCCTGTGATGGAGATAATTACTGAAAATATAGTGGCAAAAACTGATTGGGGAAAGCGATTTACCGAATCGACAAAAAAGATTGAGAATGTTAATATGTTAGGCCTTGCCGAGGCGATTCTAAAAATGCCAAAAAGTGAGATTTTAGAGTATGATAGAATAAGGAAAGATACTTTATACAAAGCTTTCCAGATTCGGCGGAATGAAATCATTAAAATGAAAAACAATGAGTAAAGTAATCACTTACAATATTACAAACGAGGGCTTTAATAATATTAATTTTGGGAAAGTGCATTTTAATGGTAAATTCGTTTTTGAATTAGATGACAAATTTACCGTTGAACAGTGGAATAGTATTGGATTTATTCATTTAGATAGTGAAGATAAAAAAGTTGAGAGTAATAATCTTTTTGCTTATCTAAACTCAAGATTGCCAATTCACTTGAGAGATAAAGAAATCTTTGAAAAATTGAACTATATTGACAGAACAGGACTTAGAGTTGCATCAGACTCTTTTGTGCTAGTCCGACAGTAATGAATCAACAGTAGTTCTTTTACCTTTTTGTTTAACGGCAGAATTGTGAATTTATGAATGAATTTATCATTTAAAGTATATTAATATTTAATTTTTTGAATCACACTCATTTCTTATCTAATAGTGGTAATTATTTTTGCTGTTCGAGATACTTGATGATTGGTTTTGAGGCTTAGCTATAATGTTACTATGATAAAAAGTTTAATCCAAGATAGGCGGATTCTTTGGATTCTTGTGGGGATTCTGTTTTTAGCTGCTTTTTTGCGGCTTTTTATGCTTGGGAATAATCCTTTTGTGGCTGATGAGTTTCTGGATGTGAACGCTACGTATGGACACAATCAGATGGGTGTTTGGCAGGCCTGGGATTTCAATACTGGTGCGCCTAGTGTGCGGCAAAATCAGGCTAGTGATGAGCGGGCGTGGTTGTACCGTATCCAAGTGTCAGAGCTTTTTAATATCTCATTTTTTCCGCCCGAGGAGTGGGCGGCGCGACTTGTCAGTGCTTTGTGGGGGGTACTGACTACTGTTGTGATCTTTGGTGTGACGGCTTCGCTTACGCGTAATGTGTGGATTGCGCTGATTGCTGCAGCACTGTGGGCAGTGAGTGTGCCTGCGATTGAGCAGAATCGTCAGATCCGTATGTATAGCATGTTTGCTCCTGTGTTTGTTTTGCTTTCGTGGTCGCTTTATCAATTCCTCGAAGGCTCCAAAAGGCAGTCACGTTCTTTGTGGGGTGCTGCGGTGAATTTTAATTATCTTTACTTGATTGCTGTCGTTGCGCTTTTCTTGCTTTCGCTTCACTTGCATCTTCTTACGCTCAACATCTTTTTTGTGCTTTTTGCATACGTGTGTTTTATGGCTGGGAATATGCGTAAGCATCAGGGAAAGCTATGGAATCGCTACGCTGTGTACGCACTTGTTGGTAGTGCTGTTTTGACGCTTGGTATTGTCTACGCTTCTTCGCAGGATAGTCTGTCACAGCTTTTTAAGCTTGGTGACAATGTGGGGTATCTCAACCATATCCTTGCCACGTATTGGCATCCGCTGATTGGTGCACTAATTATCGGCTATGGAATGTACGTTAGTAGCTTTAGTCGCAGAGCTAGTAGTGGTCGCGTCTGGATTTCAGCCAATTTTCTGATTATACTGCTACTGGCGATGTTTTTGTGGAATCGTAACGTAGGGTCACAGTACATCTTTTTTATCCAGCCATTTGCGATGATGCTGGCAGCGCTAGGGATTTATCACCTTAGCGAGATGGTTCTGGCGCGGACCAAGGACGTCACTACGCGTAAAAAATGGATCCTGCTCGTCGGTGCCTTTGTCCTTCTTGTGCCACATTATGCCTACTTCATGCAAGAAAATAATACGTACAATCTCACCTCAGATGCTGATACGCCAAATTATCGTCGAGTGTTTGATTATGTGAAGGATGAGGTGCGAGATGGTGACGTGATGATTACACGGAACTTTCGTAATTTCTACTATAATGACCTTGGCATTCGAGTCTTTGATTTTGGTTCAGAGCGCACAGATGATCTGCTTGCAGCAGAAGGGAAGGTAGCCAAGATTACCTTGCCAATTCTTCTTGAAATTATCCAGAATAATCCGTCTGGGTGGGTTGTTTATAGTGACAACGATGAAGCGTTTATCTCTACGGAGGCGAGGGAGTATATGCAAGCAAATCTTGATCGTGTGACTGATTCGCCTCGGGTGCGTGGTGCGATCTTTGTGTATCGGTGGGGACGGGATTAGGATTTCAACCTACGCCAAGGCTACGGCATGACAAGTAGATTTATGAATTTTTTCTGCTATGATTGCTCCCAAATATTTAGAGAATTAGTAATGAAAAGATAGTGAAATATTTCTTAAGCTTGATTTGGCAAAAATGTCTTTTCTTTTTGGTTTTGTTCTTTTATTTTCTGGATGTGGTGGGGAATATGTAAAGCCTACAAGTGGGACAAATATCGTGGCTTTTGGGGATAGTCTCACGGAAGGGTATGGGCTTGAGGAGGGAGAAGATTATCCGTCACAGCTCAGTGCTAGGCTTGGGGAAAGGATCATAAACAGTGGGGTCAGTGGAGATACGACTGCGGAAGCTTTAGCCAGGCTGCAGAAAGATGTGTTCGCAAAAGATCCTCGAGTAGTGATCGTACTTCTAGGTGGCAATGATGTTTTGCAAAGGGTTAATCCTGACACTACGTTTACGAATATCGAGATTATCCTTGATCAGATTATAGCTACTGGATCAAGCGCTGTGCTGATCGGTGTGCGAGGAGGGATCCACAATGGAGAATACAAAAGACGTTTTGAAGAGATCGCAAAACAGAGGAATATCCCATATGCGGAGGATGCTCTCAAAGGCATCTTTGGGAAAGAGACGCTCATGTACGACAGTGTGCACCCCAACCAAGCGGGGTATGGTGTTTTTATCAATCGATTGGAGCCCGTTGTGCGTGAGCTTTTAGGGGAGTAGATTATTGCTTCCTTGATACCTTTTTAGCATCTCCATAAGATTCTCTCGTTTCATTAATTTTTGCAACTCTAGCTTTGCTTTACTCTGGCATAGTATAAATATGGTGTAAAATAGCCTTGAATCTCCCTACTTCCTAAACTAAAGAGCTGGGGAGTAATGAGATTAAATTCATCTTCTTCGATTTTGCTCATTATGTATTATTAGTTTTTACTGTTCATAAATCAGTAGTATTACGAACGATAGGGTATTTGTTGAGAGTTGAAAAGGACAACTATTTTGACAAAATCTGTGAAATTGTTAGTGTGAAAGTATTAATAAAAACATTATGGAATATATAAAAGTTGAGTGGCTACATGAACTTAGTGATGAGCCAAAACTACTATATAGCGAATTGGCAAGAGACAGATCTGAGGTAAGAAAGGTGGAAATGTTTCTTGATGGCACCTTCGGACATTCTGACGGTGAAAAGAGTGTGGGTTCAACACGATTATCTGAAACAATGCTCCCATCTGATAATGAAATTAACGAAAATCCTAAATTTACTCTGGAGTCAATATCAAAGGAACAATTCGAGGAGGTTTGGACAAAAGCTACAAAAAATTAATGGGCGTTCATAAATCAGTTGTTTTATGATCAGTATATTAAGCGAAGGAAAACCAATAAATATGCGGGTCTAAGTGGCGGGTATGGAGAAGGTTATATGAACAGACGCTTTGTTGGAAAATGGACGGATACGAATTCATTGTGGGGCGACTGGTGCTTGTAGTGGAGAGACTTTTGAAATGCAGTGTGTTTGCCAATTGTACTTAAAGGATTATACTTGCAGGATGAACTATTTGAAGAGTGCTACATTTTGGCATTATGCACTTGTGGCTGCACTGATTTTTGTAGGTGTTTTTTTACGTGTTTACAATCATGGTGAGTATATTCATTTTGAGCTTGATCAGGCTCGGGATGCTTATGTGATCTGGGATTCGCTTGCTGCAGATCAGTGGCCTGAGAAGGGTCTGATTGCGCGGGGGAGTGATTTGCATCTTGGGCCTGCGTTTTATTGGTTTGGGATTGTGAGTGCTCAAATGTTTGGTTTTTCTGTCGAGAGTATTGCTTATGTTGATTTGTTGTTTGGTGTCTTGGCTCTTGCTTTGACGTATGTTTTGGTACGCAGGATCTTTATCCTTTTGTGGCGCTTGGGGTGCTTGCTTTGGTAAGTACTTCGCTGTTTTTGATTACGTACAGTCGTTTTGCTTGGAATCCTAATGGGCTGTATTTCTGGTCAACTCTTCTCATGCTCTCGCTTTTGTGGGTGACTTCTGCGGAAGGCCATAAAAAATTGTACGCTAGTGGGGCGCTGGTTGCTTTGTCTAGTGCTACCTTGATGCAGTTGCATTTCTTTGCTTTTTTTGTTGTGCCGATCGTTGTGCTGGGTTATCTGCTGATTAACAGACAGTTTGTTTCTGGGAAGGTTTTTGTGATTATGATTGGTTCGTTTATACTCTTTGTCTCTCCGATGCTTGTGACCGAGGTGCGTACTTCCTGGCAGAGTACTACTGCTCTGATTGCGACGGTTAGCGACAAAGGTTCGCAGGATGCTGCACACTCGCTTGTAGAAAAGATTTTTCGTGCAAGTCAAAAGTCAGCACATTTTTTTGCGCTGTCTCACATAGGGTATCAAGGTGGCGGTGGAAGCGTCGGTATGGATCTTGCTTCACGACAGATTTTTAGCTGCTCTGACTCGTGTAAGGGGAGACTGCCGTATAGTCTTTTTTCGATTCTTCTTTTTGGGTTTGCTATGATTGCTCTTTTTTTGCATCTGCGTAAAGCTGAGCGTGATATCAATTCTGCTACGCTTTTGTGGGTGACTGGTTGTGCACTCTTTTTGACGCTGCTAGCTTATCAGATTTCGCCTCGTTTTTATCTTTTTGTGATGCCCGTGTTTGTGTTGCTGTGGGGAGCTATGATCAATTTTCTGTATAATCGGTTTGGTTCTTGGGTTACGTCTGTTATCATTTTTGTTTTGCTCTGTGGAAATCTCTTTTTGGTATACAATGATTTTGTAGTTTCGCAGGCTTCGCAATTGCAGGTAATCGATGCTCCTAGGGATAGTATACTTGGTCGTAGTGATCGCGTGACGCTTGGTGCTTTGCGACAGGGAGCAGATATTGTCCACGCATCTACTACTACAAATGATCTGCCATTTGTTGTCATCGGGGACAATCGCTACGCCAGGGCTTTGCATTATCTCTTAGACATTGAACTTGATAATTCTTTGTTGCTTTGCTATACAAAGAGGAGTGATGTGGGTGTGGGTTATGATACACTACCTGTATGGATTCTTGTGCGGGCTGGATCGAGCGACCACATCCCAGAGGAGCTTGCTGCGACGCATCGTGGTGAGGGGTGGCATGACATTGGTACAATTAGTCTTTTCGAGTTATTGCAGCGTGCTCAGGTAGGTTCCAGTTATGAAGGAGTTACGCCCTTAGGTTGTTACGTTAGATAAGGATGCGTTAGGTTGAGACTCTAGATTTTGAATTTATGCTCTGTTATGCGCCAATGTTTAAGTATGTATCCCTGGATCCCGGGTATTTGATTTCAAGCTACTCGCCCCATCGGTGGGAACTTCAGCCAAAGGCTGATCAGCCTTCGGCTGAAAATCCCAGGATGACAGAATAAATGATTCTATGATTTTTTTTCAGAAATGTTTGTGTTCTAAAATACTGATTTCACTTTTTATCATTGTGGTGATTGGTGGTTTTTTTCGCTTGACGCAGTTTTCTGATTTTATGCACTATGAGCTGGACCAGGCGCGTGACTTCAGAGTGATTAGTGCAGCCATCGAGAAAGGTCCTGGTGAGCTTCCGCTGCAAGGGCCAAAAGCTGCTGGAAATGTGTACATCGATTCTGATGGTGATGGTGAGCCGGAGGACAAGACTACCTTGCGACTTGGGCCGCTGTTTTATTATATAGAATACGTGAGTGCGCTGGTCTTTGGTAATACACCTGCGGGAAGCATTGTTCTTATTGCACTGTTGTCAATTTTGACGATTCCGCTTTTTTCCTTTTTTTGTCGTGAGTTTTTTGAGAAAAAATTATCTCTCATCCTGACACTTCTTTTGGCTTGCTCGCTGTATTTTATCGTTTATAGTCGATTTGGGTGGAACCCAAACCTGATGCCGTTTTTTGCACTTCTGAGCGCATATGCTCTGCTGCGCGCCTCTCGTGGTGACGAAACTGCAGGGAAGTGGCTTATCGTCAGTGCTGTGGGCTATGCTTTTCTCAGTAATATGCACTTTTTGGCACTTGTACTTTTCCCTGCGATCGCTGGTTTGTATCTGGTGATCGTTAGGCCGAGAATTTCCTGGAAGTATTGGATCGGTGCTATCGGAATTTTCCTCTTTTTGAATACACCGCTACTGCTGAATGATGTAAAAACAGATGGAGAAAATTACAAAGCCTTTGTGGCTTCGTTGCGTGGAGAGACAGGGGATAGTGCACCACTGATGGCCAATCTGAAGAAAAATGTGTTTGAGCACGCTGAGATGACCTGGGTTGTCCTCACAGGTGATCAGTCAATTGATGTACCTCGCGTATCCAAGGAAGGGGACATCACTTGTGATGGTGGTTGCAAGCATACGGCTCCCAAGACCGAGATTGCGCTGCTCTATATGTTTGGTGGGGTTGTTTCGTGGGTCTATCTGTACCGACGTGAAAAGGATCAGAGAAAGAAGAATTTTCTCCTCATAGTAGGGCTTTGGCTTTCGATCACTTTTGTATTTTATCTCCCCTTGGCTTTCGAGTTTGCACCACGTTTTTTCTTGTTCCATGGGCTGACATTTATCATCTTTTTGGGATTGATAGGCTATGCTTTTCAAACACTTGGGGCGCATATGCGAAAAATCGTCTACGGTGTGATCGGTGTGCTTTTGGTGCTTAATATGATGAATATAAAAACGTATTTTGATGGTATGCGCAGCGCTTCCACTGACGCGCAATATGCGCTATCACATAGTGATCTGATCTTAGGTGAAAAGACGCGCGTACCCAAGGGTCTGATGGAGGACGTGATTGATCAGATTATGCTGTACAGCAAAAACAGAGAGCCAATCCATCTGGAAGCGCAAGCGGAATACAAAAGAGCCTTCTGGGAGCGTATAGAGGCACGTGAAGACTATCTATATGAGGGCGTGGGGGATTTGCGAACGCCTTATAGGCAGGGAAATTACTTCGTCGTAGTGCGTACTCAGTCCGACTTTGAAAACTATTTCGATAACTTTGCCCCCGACTATGATATTGTGGAGCAGAAGAATTTCGGAACGCTTACACTGTACAAACTTGCACTGAAATCTGCTATAAGGAATGCACCAGAGACACAGGAGGTTGCTGTTTTTGAAGACAGAGATGATCCTGAGTTCTCCTCAAGTGCCCAAGTGCGCTATCTCTGGCGACAAGTGTTTGAAGGGTGTACGTATAATTATGATTCACGTAAATGTGAGTAGAGGGAGTAGAAAAGCACGGGATTAGAAAATCCAGTGCTTTTTGATGTACTGCGGGATGTTTGATTTGTTATGTCGTCTCTTAAGGACGATGAAATCAGTTGCTCCGCGCTTTTTGCCCCATGACATTGCTTGGGCCGCATTTTGAAAAATGGCTTGTGGGATGACTATTTTTTTCTGATAGCGTGTGTATCGGCTACCAACGGCCTGTATGTGAATTTCCACATAAAGGTATGGGTAGAACTTTCTCGAGATTGAATCTTCAATAATGAGGGAAATAATATGTGACACGTTATATCTCCGTGGTAGAAAAAAATAGCGCCTGGAAAGAAGGAGTTCGAGAGCGGTTAGCTCAATCGTGAGTCGCATTATCTTTGCGTCTCATCAACTCATCTTTCCAGGCGTTTGTTGCGCTGAGATCAGCGCGTGAGGTAATGCCCCGTGGCATTATCTCCTATGTAGGTGGGAGGTGTGCGTTTTCAAGTCGACCGAAGTCTGTTTTCTGCAGCAGCTACTCTCCCTTTTGGTGGAATGAAACAACTTTTCCAGAGACGTCCGTCTCTATTAGAGATACTTCAATTTACTGTTTACTTATACACTCGTACAACAGTTGTCGCATATAATACTCCGGCGCTTTCGGTTATAAGAAGACTCCTGATGAGTCTGCGAGTATCGACAATTGCGGCTTACCTTTACGTAAAACTAGGTAATCCGAACCACGTTCGATTGTCGATATAAATATATTATCATACTATTTATCTATTGTCAATAGCTAAAAAATCTCATGAAATAAGGTAAATATACCGACTACCACTAACTTCTTTATAGTATTGTGAAGATCTTCTAGATCCCGGATAGCATATTTTCACACCAATCACTTGCGTTCTTGGAGAAAAGAAACTTCCAGGATGACACACTGAGGCATAATAGTTAATTGTGGAGATAGTATAATTTTATTTCTGCTTTCCTAGGGGTTTATAGAAAAGTCTGTAAGCACAAAAAAGGCTGCTGATGCCCATTATTATGGATGTTAGGGAGAAGATTGCTGCTGTGGCTGTTGCGCCGTGTATGGGGATGTAGATGAGGTTGAGGATAACGCCTGTGCTGACGCCTACCATTAGGATGCTCCAGGTGACTTTTGTGTGGCCGGCGCCATTGAGGACGGAGGCTAGGATATAGAAAACTGTCATAAAGATCGTAGCGCCCAGCATGTAGGGTATGAGGTCTGCGGCAGGGAGGAATTCCTCGCCAAAAAAGAGCTGCATGAGAAAGTCGCGGAAATAGTAGAGTATGATCGCGCCAAGCGGTAGAGCACCTGCGAGGAGTAGTCCGATGGTGTTTAAGTGCTTTCTGATGCCTGCTAGGTCTTTTTTTTCTGCTAACTCTGACATGGTCGGGAAGAGCATCAGTGTAAGGGCGTAGACACCAAAAAATGGCAAGAGAGCGATTTTTACGGCTGCGTCGTAGAGGCCAGTTGTTGCATCGTCACCGAGGAGGGCTTTGATGAGATAGAGATCCATACGGATGTAGAATTCGTAGAGGATCAAAAAAAGGATGAACCCTCCCGCGTAGGAGAGGAGTTTTTTGTGTGGGTAGGCTGCTATCGTATTTTCTTTTGGGATCTTTAGTTTGTGCGGCTCGATGTACGATGAGATAAATATAGCGACGACAAAAAGCACAAGTGGCGCAACTGCGGCGCCAAAGATTGACCCCTCTAGTGAAAAGAGATAGGCAAAGCCAATGACCGCAAAAATCCGTATGATGCCGCGCAATGATTTGATCACGGCTAGCGCTTTGAATGATTTGAGACCGTTGAGGTAGAGTACGTAAAAAGAGCTTAGTGCAAACAACGGAATGATGAGTGTACTTATACGTAGCAGCGGTACCAATGTGCTGTCACCGAGCATATCAGCGATCAGTGGTGTGAGAAAAAAATAGAGTATTGTGATACTGATAACAATTGGTGCTTGGACGCTAATCGCAGTTTTTCTAATGGCGTATACGAGCTTATGATTTTCTTGGTTTTCACTGATGCGCTTCATCATAGCAGTTGGCACACCCCTTGCCACGAGGATCGTGATCATCGTGGCCACACCTGTGACAAGTGCGTAGCGACCGTAATCTGCGGGCCCAAGCATTCTACCGAGAAAAGCTACGATGATATAGGCTGAGAAACTATAAATAACCTCTGCTGCAAGGAGGAAGAGAAACGAGAGTGTGAACTTCTTTTTTTTCACAATAGTTTTTTTGATAGGCTTTCGCACTTGAGTGCAATTCGAGACATGTCACTCGTGAGTGACAGTGTCGAGGTGCACACTAAAATACGATAGTCCTAATGACTTAAAGAGTGCTTCGTACTTCCTCCTGGAGATTGTGAGCGATCTCATCGGGGGTTAATTCGCCATTGACTGGCTGGATACCCCATGGCTTTGCGCGATCTATGTAGAGATCTACCTTGCCTCGCATGTAGTCCTCATTTTGCTGCTCCACGGAAACTCTTGCGGCGATTACTTGTGGTGATACGTGGAGGTAGTAGGCAATTTCTGGTATGTGTATAAGTTTTTGAAGTGCGTTTACACCAAAGTTGTGTGTTGCTTTTTCGTTTGAGAGGTAGAGAATGTTGATGAGGGCATCAAAATAATACCGATCTGAGATGATGTGTGTATAACCTTGTTTGGTGAGATTTTTGCAGAAAAATTCAAAGCGAAAGATGTCAATCAAAAAGGCTACCTTGCGTAATTGGATGCTTAGCCAAGAGGCCTTTGTGACTGGTTTTAGTTCTCCTGGGGTTGAGATCTTATACTTGCCAAAGCTTGCGATCGAAAATTTGATAGCGTGAAAGTGATAGGCTCTGGCACCGTTTTTCTCAAGGAAGTCTATGAGCTTCCCAGTTTGCGTTGATTTTCCTGAGCCATCTATGCCGCTAATTGTAATAATTTGTATAGACATAAATAAAGCTTAATACATGATTACCGCTACAGGTTCCATCTTGGCAATGACTTTTGCGATGCCATTTTCTTCTACGCCTGCCATCACTTGTGAGACGTCTTTGTATCTTGAGGAATCTTGCTCTACTGTCTTAGATGACTTGCCATTGTAGAGTTTTACACCTCTACTTGCCATTTTTGCCATGAGGGCATCTCTGTCTTGTGGGGCGTTTTCTTCTGATATTTCAACGCCTTTTCCTGTGCCATGAGGAGCGCTGAAATAACTTGTATCATTACGATCAGTGCCGAGCCCGATAAAGGCTTCTGTACTCATGGAGGACGGGATAAATACAGGTTCACCGATCTTGCTATAGAGTGGATGATCAAAATCTTTCATTTTTTGTGGTCCGTAGGCGCGGGTTACGTTACTTCTGTGCACCCAGACGTCTTTTCCGAAATGCTCTTCCTGAGTCACAGAAACGTGGGGGAGATCATAGACGAGGCGTGCCTCGATGTCGCGACCAAGTACTTGCTTGGCAACTTGTGAGACATTGTGGGTGATGGTTGCTCTGTTGGCGACGCCAAAGTTACTAGCCGCAGCGCGGGCGTTCATGTACATCTGAGTTGCTTCTGGATCCTTGACGCTATCGAAGGTGAAGAGCTCATCAGAGTCAATCTTGTGTTTCATATAGTAGCGCACCTTTTTGGCGATCGACTTGTAGGTTTCTTTTTTCCTCGTCGAAAATGTCATGTGTCCGATCCAGGTCATGATGGTTTGTGAGAGGTGTTCGCGTACTTTTGCGGTGTAGGTATACATGGTGTATTGACCTAAGATACCTGAGCCGGTGTGGATCATGAAGACGTACTGGCCTTTGTTTAATCCCATCTTTGTTGCTTCTTTTTCACTGACTATGTCAGTTATTTTCATAAGGTCGAGGAAGTGATTTCCAGCAGCGCCTGTGATGCCGAGACGGAATTGTGCAAAGTGGAGATAAAGTTTTGGAATGACATCAAAGATGTCTTGTTTTGATAACTCACGTCCGAAATAGTTCCCCCCACCCTGGGTGTTGATAAGTTCGTCTTTGGTATCGATACCGAGATGGTCGATGATTGCCTGCGTTCCTTTGCGACAGATATCGACGACGACATGAAAAGGTACACGCGTGCCAACGTAAGCTTTGGTGGGTACCTCTGGGACGAGAGCCTCAAAAAGCTCATCAATCTGCTCGGGTGTCGTATTTTGGTCTGTGAGGTTGGTGGCGACGACGCGCATGCCGCAGTTCGGGTCACTGTCATTAACTTGGGGTAAGATGTGTGTATCTGAAACAACTGTTGTGCCTGCTGCGTTTTTGCGTCCTGGTTTACTCATGACATCAGGCATGGCTGCTGTAGCCTGGAAGAGGCTCCCATGTGTCGCGATTGATTCTATTTGCCGGAAAGTTTCCTCTGCAGGGAGAAGATTTTCATTCATCAAAAACTCCGCAGGCACTTGCATCTCTGAGGTCTTTAGGGAGAAGTGATGCTCGGATTTTTTGGTGAGGATTTTTCTGTAGCTTTCTTTGCTCATAAATAGTGTTAGTTGATCGTGTCGTAGAGTTCTTTGTATTTTGCGGCGATGTTTTTTATGTCAAAGTTATGGTGCACAAAGTTGAATGCTTGCTCTCCACGCCTCACATGCTTGGAAGAATTTTGGACGATAGAAAGAATCGCTTTTTGTATTTCTTTTGAGCTATTTTTAGGGATTATAACATTGATATCATTATGTGAAAACTCGGTAAATACGGGAAGGTCTGAGGCTACGACGAGTTTTTTGCAGGCGTATGGCTCAATCATTGCTAGAGGTACGTCAAACTTTCCAGCCATGGTGACCACAGGGAAAAGGATGAGATCCGCAAGGTTGTAGATATCATTCATATTTCCTGTGAACGTATCGCTGAAGATGACTTTGTCGAGATGGCCGGCTTTGCGGAACCGTTCGCGAACTGCGCTTTTCTTGGACTCATCAGCGACGTTTTTTATGCGACAGGCGCAGAGGTATTTGATGTGCGCATTTGCGGGGTCACTCCAGATTTCTAAGAAGGCATCGACGATCACATCTGTAGCGCCGAGACGTGTAAATTCTCCTGGGTAGGCAATGATAAAATCGTTGAGCTTGATATTCCATTTTTTTACGAGCTCTGGTGATTTTGCTGTAGGGTAGTATTTTTTTAAATCAATACCTGGGTAGATCTGCAATACGTTTTCAAAACCGGCTTTGTCTAGGAGATTGTGGGCGTACTGGGAAAATGTGATCAGCGTATCAGCGAAGAAGATATCTCTATAGAGTGTGAGGTTCTCATGTACTGGTCCGTAGAGATCTTCTCTGACTGTTGCGATTGTTTGGATGACGTGCGTCTCGATAGGAAAGATCTTTTTAAGGATGCGAGCATTCAATGTCGACGGAGTGAAAAAGAGATGAATGACATCGTATTTTTTGGCATTAAAGATGAGCCAGACGATAAGAAGCATTTTTTGCCAGAGTGAGAAATTGATACTAGCCTCGGTGTAGATGCTTTGCTGCGTGATGTTTCTTGGTAGATCGTCTACCTGGCCGTGGGTGAGTACAGTAATGTCTGCATCAGTGATATTTTTGGCGAGGTCATGCGCTAGGTTTTTGCTGGCTTCATCCCAGGGTGCTTGGAGTGGTCGGGAGATGAAGAGGATTTTTTTGTGTTGCGAGTCTTCGTGAGCATCAGGTTGATTTGACATTTTATCTAGGTTGTAGTATTTTAAGCATATCTGTGAAATGGCTTGTTGATATTATTATATCAGTTTTTGTAGCACTTGTGTGCAGTGTCTCAACACTGTATCTCAAAAATCGTTTGATTCACATATTGGCGCAAACTGGCGTCGCTAATGGAGGTTGGAATGGGATCACAATCACGAGGAAGAGTTTCCAGAAGATTTCATTGCTTTAACTGTCTTTGAAGGATTCCTGAAGTCACTAAACGGTCTGCAAATCAAGGAATTCTATCCCAATGTTTATCTGCTTTTTCAGCAACTTCGTATTAGCAATTATAGATTTAGAAGAAATCGTGGTGAGGGGGCTCGTTTTGTTCGATACAGTTATGAATGGGAAAACCTTTCATGTGACTTTCGTGCATCGCTCGCGTTTGATATTCGTCATCAGAAGCAAGAGGTGTTGTATGAGCGGGGACTTAAGTTAAATTACTGTTGTCCAGATATATTCCCAGTGAATAGATCACATTATTTTGTGATTCACTTTCGTTATCACGAGCAAGCATTGTTATGGCACGTTTGCGACTCAGATAATCTAGATTTAAGAATATTTGACGAATTCGTGAGGAAATATTTGTGCGATCATGCTAGAAAATAAGAGGTGTTATCGCGAAGCGATAATACCTCTATTTATATATTGATTTTGTTTGGTCTCCTGTAGTTACTTGGATTTGTGCTGGAGGGTTTTGTGTGACAGTGATGTTTGTCGATGAGCTTTTTGGTATGGTAACGGTTTTTATCTCACTTTGGTTTTGATTAGAGATAACCTGATATGTGAATGTCTCACTGTCTGAGAAATTTTCTATCGTGAAATCGATGGTGCTGCTTGCTGGGGAAGGGTCGACAAAGGAAAGTGCCCACCAGTCTTTTCCATTACTGAAGTCTCGTTGCGAGCGTTCGATCCAGGCTAAAGAACTCATGGTGATCATGAGGAGAAGAGCTGTGAAGAGAATTACTTTTTTTTGGTGGTTCATATTATTTCCTTAAGAAGGTGCTTATTTCGCTATTTTGATATACTCTTATGAAATTGTCGTTTCTGATAAATTGCCCGGCGTCTTGCTCGGTATTGACTGAGACAAGGCCTATATTTAGGTTTTCAAAGCAGACTGTCGCTAGAGCGCTAGAAGGATTTGAGATCATCTCACGTGTGCAGTTTTCGCGCCTTGGCTGTGACTCGTATCTAGCGAGAAGAGCCCGGGAAAGAGGATTGCTGTAATCCGAGCTTTCACTAGCCATGAAAACCTTCATCCACGCCGTAGACTCAAGGTGGTTGTGGTCTTTGAGTGACCATGAACCTACAGGAGCGTGTTCTTTTAAGTACAGAGCGTTATGAAATGTTTGGACGGTTTGCTCGATCTCGGGAACTTCTTTGAGTGAGGCGGAGTTGTCATTGAGACCATCTAAGGTAAGAATCAAAAAGAAAAATGAGATTGCTAGTGTGGAGAATGTTTGTGGTAAAGCAGATGGTTTTTGATTGAGAAAGTAGATGAGCCACCCAAGAAAGAATCCAGATGTGATTGCTAGTGGAAAAATAATATAGGTTGCAATACGCGTTGAGAGGATATTTACTTTAAGAGCTCCAGGCTCAAGTGTCATAATGAGTAGAACGCTCACCCATGCAATGACGAGGGCGTAGGCGTAGGGGTGGATGTTTAGCGAGGTGTTCTGCACATTTAGTTTTAGTTTTCTTGTGTAGTTTTTGATGAGGGTGAACTGTGCCAAAGTAAAAGCAAAGATGATTAGTCCGCATATGCCAAAGAAAAACCGCATCATACCACTACTTCCAATGAGTTGCCATAGAGGAAGGCCTACACGTGTGGATTTGCTCGGCGCTCCGATTGATCCACTGATTGTTTGCGGATCTAAGTAGCTTGGAATATGAACCAAGAAAATATAGGCAACAATGCCTCCTAGTAAACAAAATACTGACCAATGCATAAGAAACGCCCAGAGTTTTATGTGGGTGCTGATTGTGCGGATATTGATCACGCAAAAAAGAACAACCCAAGCTAAAAAGACATATCCAAAAATGAACATACTTAAATGATGTGTGTACAACAGTGCTGTTATCAAGGTGATACCAAGAAGAATGCAATACCTACTTTTTTCAATCAAAGCGCGTACAAAGAAATAGAGACTGCTGATGATAAGCATATTACCTAGGATATTGCCGACTACACCGCCACTGACAAACTTGGCTTGTGCGCCACTGATTGCGTAGAGTGCTCCTATTGTAAATAGTACACACACAGAGGCATTCCTGCCGAATGGTAGTTTTTCGAAAAGTCGCAAGCTTAATAAAAAGAGTAGGCTGATACTTACAATATGAATCAAAAAAAGTACAAGGGACGGCATCGAACTCACCACTGAGATACCCGAGATGAGAGCGATGGCTGCAAAAATGATATGTTCGCCGATGATGAAATCTGGGATTTGTTGGTTGCCCACAAAATTAGCAGGTGAGGAGGCTGCGCTCTTGGGATCGTCAGCCTCCACGGTGTTTTTACTGTAGGTCACAACTTCGCCTGTGGTGACGATACGTTGGACCCAGTACATATGATGTCCAAGGTCAGTAGACGAAGGGAAGATTGTTGTGGTCAGGTAGGTGCCTTTTGTGAGGCACATCACAGTAAAAATGCAGCCAATGAGTATGTATTGTTTTTTGGAAAGATTTTGACTGTCTCCTGGATCTCTTTCTTTAGGTGAATACTTTTTTTGGATATGCGAGCCTAGTAGTGCGATGAGCGCGATTGTGATCAAGAGGATGAGGATTACTGACAGTCTATTGAATGGCACGTTGGCGTAGGATGCGCTCAGTAATGTAAATGTCGTGACGGTAAAGCTTACTGGTACGCTGAGTGCAGCTTTTTCTAAGTGGCTGAGGCGTATCTTTGTGACAAAAAAATGAAGCACCAAATACCCTGGTGCGATGAGGGTTATACCAATTGCTAAATAGAATAAGAGTTGTTCAAAAAAGAATTGTGTCATGGCTGTAGTATAGCATTCTTGAGAGAATTTACCGTGCTTGCGGCTTTAGGAGAGAGCTTCATCGTAGAGAGTTGCAATTCTCTCCCAGTTATAGTTTTGTTTCGTGTAGTCCCGCGCTCGCTGACCAAATGCTTGTGCATCATGCTCTGAGAAAGTAGCTTGAATTTTTGCGACCCAGGCATCTGTATGTTCTGGTGGTAAGAGGAAGCCATTTTGTCCTTCGATGATCGCGTCCTTGAGGCCTTGCAAGTCTGCGGCTAGGACAGTGCATCGCGAAGCTGCGGCTTCTATCGCATTGATCCCAAAGCCTTCTGCTGATCCTGGTAACTCGATGTTTGGTGAAACGTAGAGATCAGCTGTGCTGTAGAGGAGTTTGATGTCGCGCCAAGGAATGTCTGTCAGAAGAATGGCTCTGTCACTGAGGTTTTGCTCTTGGATGATGTGCGCTGATTTGCTATAGGCATCACTGTCACCTAAGGTTTTCCCTACCGTGCCGCCTGCAGCGACGAAGACGATGTTTGCGTCGAGTTTTGGAAGAACATTGCTGAGAAACCAGGGAACACCTTTGTGCTCGACAAACCGACCGATGCGTAGAATGACTTTTTTGCCGTCTAAGGGTTTTCCTATGAGCCGCTCTAGCTCTTTTCTCTCAAACGACTGATCGAATTCTCCTGGGTCAAAGCCGTTTGGTATGAATTGGCAGAGGTCTCTACTGATACCTACTTTGACGGCTTCATCGATGGTGTAGTTGCCAACCATGATGAGCTTGTCGAGTTTTTGTAGAGCTGGGATATTGCACTTTCTATAAATCGCTCCCATGAGGGAGTCTTTGTGGGCGTAGGTGATATCGAGTCCGTGGATGATTGAGACGTACTTGGGCCCAGGTGTAAAGCGTTTGCTTAGTGCTGCTAGTGGCGCTAGAACTCCGTCACCGATCAGAACGCTATCGTATTTTTTTGCAACAATCAAAAGTTTGATCAGTGCATAGGGAAGAAAGAGGGGGAGAAATTTTTTCCCCTTTGTGTTGATGATCGTGTCCACATCACGCACTTTTTTGAGAGCTTTTAAGATGCCAGCGTTTTGGTTTTCTATGCCACCAGTGATAGGTGGAAAGGCGCGAGAGATAAATAGCGTTTTTTTTGGCATGAAGATATGTGTGATGCTATTGCTTGATAGAAATTTCTCAGCTTGGTGTAATTTGAGGCGCACATTATTAGTGCGAAAGTCCTATCTATTTGTATTTTTCGCTACGCATGAAGTAGAGCACTTCTTCTGAAACTTTGCGGGATCCTTTGATCATGTCGGCGATCAGAGAAAAGATCACAAACTGCGACCCTACGACAAAAAAGGCAATTGAAGCGATGAGAGAATTGCGGTGTGGGGTTACTTCCATTTCTGGGAAATATTTATAGAGAAAAACGCTAAAAGAGAGAAGTGAGAGAAAGATGAGAAAGAGGCCTGGAAAGCCAAAAAATTTGAGCGGTCTAATGTCGCGGAAGGCACGTATGATCACGCGAGCGGAGTTGTTGACATAACTCCAGATTGTTTTGACTACACGTGATTTTCGGCTAGCAAAGTATTGGACATGTACAGGGATCCACAGAAGTCGAAGATCTTTACCGATGGCGTCGATGATCGTTTCTTGGGTGTAGGTAAATCCAGCAGGATCGTTGAGTCGTAGCAGAGCTTCGCGATTGTGGGCGCGAAAACCACAGGTCAGGTCAGTTACTGGGTAGCCAACGGCACTGCGTACAAACCAGGCAGCGAGGCGGTTTAGCTTGTCTTTGAGGTAGGGAATATTCTTGGCGTCTGCACCGGAGAAGCGATCAGCGAGTACCATGTCGGCAGATCCATCAAGAATCGGCATGATCAGCTTTTGGATATCAGCTGAATTGAATTGGCCGTCGGCGTCGATGTTGACCAAGATGTCAGCTTTGTGCTCCAGAGCACTGGCGCGCATGGTGCGAAACATTTTGCCCAACCCACGATTTGATTCATGCGAAATGACGATATCTACTCCTGCGTCGCGGGCTTTCTCGGCTGTGTCATCCGTAGAGCCGTCATCGATTACTTGAATCAGGACGTCAGAAATACCCTCATAAGAGCGGGGGACTTTTTTGATCGTGGAAGCGATTTTCTCTGCCTCGTTGTAGGCTGGCATGTTTATAATCAGGCGCATAGCAGCAAATATAACTAAGTAAACGTGGTTTCTAAATGTCCTTACTATACATCATATTGGGTAATTTGGCAATTTTTTAGCCCGGTAATGAGTGTGCACATTTGTGCATATCATTACTGGGCTTGTGCGTAGTTCTTTGACTACTTTAGTTTCGAAATTTCAGGGGGTAAGTCTTGGAGACCTGTTACCAAAACTTCGGTATGTTGATGATCAACGCTGTCTACTCTGGGGTAGGCTTTTTCATGCCAATTGAGTAGTATGAGTAATATTACTATCATTGCACCACAGATAGCGACGATAAAGCGGTCAATGCCGAATGGGCTTTGATCAGGGATGGGTACTGGTTTATACTGATCACTATCTTCAAGATAGATCGTTCCCACAGTGCCGTTTCTTGGTATATGATTTTCCATCTTTTGCTCCTATATGAATGGAATTGGCATTAGAAAGATATGCCACAGGAAAAGAAGTGCGCCAAAAATTGCGAAAAGTATAAGCGCGATGTTTTGCTTTTCACAAGCTTTTGTACTTTTTTTAGAATACTCTAGAAATATGTTAAATGAACTCGAAGACGATGTTTCCTCATATTCCTTCATAAGGAAATAGTATGAAATTATGTCTACTGTACAACATAACGCCCATAGAGCTGCACTGATGGCTAGGGCCGACAATATGTATACACCAAAAATTAACATTTTTATACTCCGCTGAAACTGTGTATGTATTATACTATTAAATTAGTATACTGTCAATATCTGATAAATTGTAGAAATGCGATAGAATAGGGTAGTGTTACTTGATATATTTCTTTATGCGAATTGGAATTAACGCTTCATTTTTACGGAAGCCTGCTACTGGTATCGGGCAGGTTACTTTGCATTTCTTGCGAGAGCTCATTGCTCGTCAAACGGAGGAGTCGATTGTGCTGCGCAATGAGTATATATTATTTTTGGAAGAGGAGATTGATCCAAAGCTTGAGCTTGATTTGCCAGAGAACTTTAGTGTTGTTGTTTCATTGCCACCATATAAAAGAGATGATCTGATCCGCAAGATTTGGTGGGAGAAGTTTACTCTTTTTAATCTCATGCATCAGTATAAATGTGAAAAGTTTCTCTCACTCTACCAAAGTGCAACACTGAGTTCTCCAGATATTAGCCATACGATGGTTGTGCATGATTTGATTCCGCTTTTGTTTCCAGCATATATGCGGAACTCCCGTCAGAAGCTGTACCAAGGTTTTATAAAAAAGGCGATACAAAAAGTCCCTAGAATTATCTCAGTGTCAGAACATACAAAAAATGATTTGGTGCAACTCTTGGATGTTCCTGAGCAGCGTGTGGATGTAAACCTGATTGGTGTTGATCCTATTTTTCGGGAAATTCCATCTGCCACACATACTAAGACAGTGCTTGAGAGGCTTGGCGTTACAGGGCCGTACATCTATACAGGTGGGGGATTGGAGGTGCGCAAAAATGTTGAGAGTACGATTCTTGCTTACAAAGATATCCTCGATCAAGAGTTACAATCCCAGAATCGGTTACAGACAAACTCTTCCCAGGTTTCGATCGATACCTTTCCACAACTTGTGATTTCTGGTCGCCTTATGCCACAACTTGTTCCACTAGCTTGTGACGTGGAGAGTCTTGTTAAGGAATTAGGCATTGAGAAATATGTTTGCATACTTGGTTTTGTGGAGAGTGTGGACTTGCCTGCACTTTACAGTGGGGCAGAATTTTTTGTTTTCCCGTCTCACTATGAAGGATTTGGAATGCCTGTGCTCGAAGCTTTTTCTATGAGTACGGCTGTACTGACAGCGCACAATTCAAGCCTTATTGAACTAGGAAACGATGCTGTGGCATATTGCGACTCTTATAGTGTCTCAGATATTGCTACCAAGATGCGAGAGCTCGTTGAAAATCCTGATCTCCGCTCACAATTAGGAGAAAAGGGATTGCAGCGATCTAAAGATTTCTCATGGGAGAGTTTTGTGTATGATACGATGAAGACTGTTATGCGTTAGTTGGATTTTTCTATTTCGTATATTTTTATATGATAGGTTCCCATATCAAATACGCACTTCTTTTGTCGCAAGTATTTCTTTGTGTTGTTCTTTTGGCTTTTTATCATTATTCCTGGTCTGACTTTAGCTTTGGCGCTTTTAGTGGATTGGTCGTGCTTATAGGGCTTGGCGCTTTTTATCGCCCTCGCTGGGCGTTTTGGTTTTTTGTTGGATTATTGCCTTTTGAAGCGCTTTCTCTGACAGAAAATATTTTGCCTATATCCTTGCGTCCTTATCAGATCGTGGGTGGTGCACTCTTCGTGGCAGTGAGTCTCAATCTACTCATAGGAAGAACAAATCTTCGATTGCCGCGTCCTAGAATGATAGATGGGTTTGTATTACTCATACCTTTGGGTGGACTTATCGGCGCGCTAAGTGCAAGTAACATGCAGGCTTCCATCGGATTGTGGGTTATTGTGTGTAGTTTTGTCGGACTCTATATGATCACAAGGGTTTTTGTTACCAAACTCACACACTTGCGTATGCCACTGAAATTTTTGGGCACGAGTGCCTTGATCGTTTCACTGTACGGTGTTTTGCAAAACTATACTTTTGTAACTAAAGAGATTACTACCGCAGTAATGCCAGGAAGGCCCAATGCTACATTTAGTGAGGCAGATTGGTTTGGCATGTTTTTGGCTTTTGGGATTGCTGTTTGCATGAGCTTGCTGGTCTATTTTGTGACGGTGTCTAACCGTGAGCCATCAAGGAAAATATTGAGGCATTATATTGCCGTCATTACTAGTGTGCAGGGGTTGTTTTTTGTGGTTCTCATCTTGAGCGTGGCTAGAAGTGCTTGGCTTGGAGTCGTAACCGTTATTTTTGTGGCTGTGATTGTCGTTTCTTGGTACAAGGACTTCAGACTTCTCAAAGGCTTTGGTGCACTACTTGTTAGCAGCTTTGTGGTGGCTTTTATACTTGTGACACTTACTGACCTCTCTCGGTTTGACCTCGGCAACAGAGCTCAGAGTACAAGCTCCGGTTTGCAGGAGATTACAGTAGCTTGCGTACCTTCTGCAGCGTGTACGCAAAGCGTATGTACTGTACCAGCCATAGTAAACAGCATTTCCGAACTTGATGTGGTGGGGTGTTCGTTTATAAACTTGGAAGACATAGAAGCTGAGAGAGAAGCTGGAAACATCGTCACGACAACTACAAGACCTGATCCAAATGTAGAAATACGTAAGCAAATCTTTGCCCAATCGTGGGCTCAGATTATGGAGCATCCATTTGTGGGAATAGGGTGGGGGAGTATCAGTGACGTACTCGGTACTGATGAAAGTGGCACTTCACTTAATAGTAGTAATTTGTTTTTGCAGGTGTGGCTTGGAAGTGGATTACTTGGGCTCATCGGTCTCATGGGCATCATATTTATCCTCCTTCGTGCATCACTACAAAGCGTTGCTCTTATAAATAATGAAAAGGCGACACACCGTCAGTTGGGAATTCTTGCTTACTCACTCTTTATCATCTTGGGGGGAGTGGCAATCATTGTACCGAATCTTTTTAACGCCGGATTGCTTACGGGATTCATCTGGGTGTACCTCGGGTGTACGCAAATAATCTTTAAGAAAAAGTAATGATAAGTACGTTTGAAGAGTTATCACGAAAACGCGTGTATGATGGACGGCGAAAAATAGATAGCGTTATCTATAGATTACCAGATGGTAGTCAAACTGATTATGACGTAAAAATTGAATCTCATGCAGCTGCCGTTCTTGCATTGACAAAGGATAAATTTGTAATTTTGGCATCACAATTTCGAGTGGGGCCACAAAAAATTTTCCATGAATTGCCTGGCGGTATGATTGATAGCGGGGAAGACCCAAGTGAAGCAGCTAAGAGAGAATTGCTTGAAGAGACTGGTTATAGCGGAGAGATGATGCCTACAATAGATTTTGCCCCTTGTGCGCATTCTACACAGCGTCGGTATTGTTTTTTGGCACTAGATTGCGAGAAGGTGAGTGCACAAAATTTGGATGATGGAGAATTGGTTGAGGTTACACTTATGACACTTAGTGATTTTAGGGATTATTTACTGACGGGAGATATTTCGGATTCTACGTGCGCATTTGCAGCACTTGATTGGTCTCAGCCCTAGTCTCAAACTCTGGACTTTAGTCCAGAAACTTTAGTATAATCCCTCTATGACAAATCAACGACATAACAATCATACAGTCACAAGAGTAACAGTCCATATTGTCTGGA